>Ga0214923_10000761_pt1 | contig 47924 bp, 42 predicted proteins | sample LL1510_MetaG_FD_177993 | JGI IMG/M metagenome (GOLD analysis project Ga0214923, IMG submission 177993) | Freshwater microbial communities from Lake Lanier, Atlanta, Georgia, United States - LL-1510 | ecosystem: Environmental > Aquatic > Freshwater > Lake | place: USA: Georgia | collected...
TTTGGGGCGAAGCCAAAAATGACACCGCATGGGCAATTTCATCCGGCGATGCGGCTTTGCCACGCGGTTCCAAGGCCTCCCATTGCGCGAACATTTCGGGTGGGGCGGAACGCGTCATGGGTGTGTCGGTGAACCCTGGTGCCACAGCGTTCACGGCGATTCCTTTGTCCCGCAATTCCATGGCCATGGCGCGGGTAAGTCCAATCACCGCCGACTTCGAAGCCACGTAATGCGCAAAACGGGTACCCCCCAGCGCGCCTCTGGAGGAAATGGTCACAATGCGCCCTCCAGACACCATTCGCCGTGCGGCTTCTTGGGCTGGGATGAAGGTGCCCACCACATTGACCTCCAGCATCTGTGAAAAGCTTTGCTCGGTCAAATCCATAAACCGCGCATCGTTGTATATCCCCGCGGCACAGACCATCACATCCACGCCGTCTTGTGTCAGCAATGCCTGATGCACACTGGCGCGGTCGCACACATCGGCCACTGCCGCTTGAATGGCCAGGCCGCTGTCGGTGAGTGGCTTGACCGCCTGGCGCAACACATCGGCCTGGCGGTCCATGGCCACCACTTGAAATCCATCGAAGGCCAGGCGTTTGGCGATGGCCAAGCCAATGCCTTGCGCAGCGCCTGTGACAAATGCGACGGGACTGGCCTTCATGGTGTCAACAGATCAAGCCGTGTAGCCAAACATGCGGGGTAGCCATAACGTGATGGACGGAAAAAATATCATCAAGAACATCACAGCACTCAAGGGGATGCAAAACTGCCAAATTTCGCGGTTGATGTCTTTCATGGGAACGCCAGTGAGGGAACCCAATACAAACAAAATCAGGCCATAAGGGGGTGTGATCATGGCAATCATGAAATTAAGGATCACTACCACGCCAAACTGCACCAAATCAATGCCCAAAGCATTCACAGTGGGTAGCAACACCGGGACAAATACCAAGAGCATCACGGCACCATCCAACACCGTGCCCAAAAGCAAAAACATGACATTGACCAGCAACATGAACACAATCGCCGATAAATCCAGGCTGGCAATGTAGGCGGCCAATTGAACGGCCACTTGTTCGGCGGTGATCGCGTAATTGACGATGAAAGAGCTGGCGATCAACATCATCACCACAGCAGATTGGCGGGCAGACATGGCGAAAATGGCGATCAAGGTTTTCAAGCCCAAATTGCGGTAGATGAAAACGCCAATCACGATGGCCCAAAGTCCTGCCATTGCCGCTGATTCTGTGGGGCTGAAGACGCCGGACCAGATGCCACCGAGCAACATCACCGGCAATGTCAAAGGCAGCGCGGCCCGCCAAAGCACCAGCGGCACTTGCGACCAGGATATTTTTTGCCCAAATGACAAGTTGCGCTTTTGGGCAATCATGGCAATCCACATCATCAAGCTCAATGCCATCAGCAAGCCGGGTACCACTCCCGCCAAAAACAATGCCCCTAAGGAAGCGGTGCTGATCAGCGCATAAATCACCATTGGGATAGACGGTGGAATGATGGGCCCCAGGCAGGACGCTGCGGCCGCTATGGCCACCGCCAAGCCTTTGGGATAGTTCCCCACCTTTTCCATCATTCGAATCGACACCATGCCCGGGCCTGCGGCATCGCTGATGGCACTGCCACTCATGCTGGACATCACCACATTCATCAACACGGTGATATGACCCATGCCGCCGCGCAAGCGGCCGACCAGCACATCGGCAGCGCTCCAAATGCGCTCGCTCACCGTGGAGGCATTCATCACATTGCCAGCAAAAATAAACATCGGTACGGCCAGCAATACATACATGCTGAACATGGAGTTCAAGGTCTGATCGACGATCAATCCGATGTCTTGGCCCTTGACCCAGAGATAAACAATGCCGCTGCTGAACATCATCAGCACGATGGAAAACCGAAGCAGTGCGCATACCAAGATCACAATGCCCATGGCGATCAAGGCTGTGCTCATGGTCTATTCCCGAGGGCATCAGCCCAATACATTGGTTTTTTCATCGACCGTTTGATCCTTGACATGCTCAGACCATTGGTCGGAACTCAGCACAAAAATGCGGTCCACGGCCCGCACAATCACGGCCAGCCAATAAATCACAAAACAAAAATAGACGTGGTCCAACCGCCACTCCAGGGCATTGGTTTTCTCGCGCCACAAAAAGGCCACATAGCCCCAAATGGTTGGGGCTGACAGTGCAAATAACAGGGCGATCAACGCTGCAGCAACCAGCCCGATTGTTCGTCGACCCTGGGGGCCGCACTGATCCCAGATCACATCAAAAGTGACCTGTTCGTGGTTGCTCAACACCAGTGCTTCGGTCAAAAAGGTGGACCACAGAAAAAGAATCAAAATGGATTCGTCCACCCAGTTGACGGGTTGGACCAACACATAGCGTTGAAAAACAGAGACAACAAACAGCACAAATATGCCAGCGAACATGGACACCGTCAGCCATTCGGCCCGTCGGCTGAATGCGTGCACTTTGGAGCGAATGGCGTGGATGTCCATGCTATGGCTGCATTACTTGATCGCTTGGATGCGTGCCATCAGGCCGGGCTTCCATTTGGCGGTCATGCCACTGGCCTCGTACTCTTTGAACACTGTGGTTCTGAACAAAGTGGCATCGGGTTCGCTGATGCGCACGTTGGCACTGCGAAATGTGTCCAAAGCAGACTTTTCATCTTGCAAAGTCTTGGCGATTTGTGTATCTGAGGCTTCCCTCGCGACGGCACGCAACTCGGCTTGCTGCGCAGCACTGAGTTTGTCAAAGGCTGGTTTTGCCATGGCGATGAACACCGGCTGGACCAGATGCTTGGTCAACACCACTTGTTTGGTCACTTCATGAAATTTCCAGTCCCGGGTCATATTGGTCGGGTTGTCTTGTGCATCAATCTGCCCAGTTTTGAGGCCCAAATACACTTCGGTGATGGGCATGGCCACGGGGGTTGCACCCAAGGCCTTGGCCAAAACTTGAAAGGATGCGCCCGGTGGCATGCGCATTTTGGTGCCCGTCAAGTCACTGGGCTTTTCAATTTTCTTATCGTTGTTCAGGTTGATGGTGCGGGTGCCCAGATAAGCCGTGTCCAAAATCACCAGGCCCATTTTGTTGGCCACATCCTCGTAATACTCTTTGCCAATGTCACTGCGAAATGTTTTGATCAGGTGATCGGCATCGCGGAACAAATATGCGGCGCTGAACACGCCGTATTCGGGCAATTGGGCCTCAATTTCAAAGGTCACTGGGCTGGCCATCTCCAAATTGCCGCGCTGCATGGCGGGCAACTCAGTGCCTTGGCGAAACAAAGCACTTGCCGTGTGCACCGATACCTTGATGGCCCCTGGAAACTTGGCTTCCATGCGCGATTTGATGGTTCTGAAAGCATCGGACAAGGGAGAGGTGTCGGGTGCGGCTGTGGACACCCGGATTTCGGTTTGGGCTTGGGCTGCGGGCAATGCCAAGGCAGTGGCCAAGCCAATGGCGGTGGCAATGAATGTTCGTCTCATGGTGCGCTCCTGATAAATCAAATGACCCGATGAAGGAGGCTGGGTCCTTGGCCTGATGAATGTTTCAGCGTGAAGCTTGAATGGACACAGACAGCTTGCCCACACCCGCAATTTCGGCGTCCACCTTGTCACCCACGCTCAGAAAAGTTTTGTGGGGTGCCCCGACACCGGCAGGGGTGCCGGTGAGCAGCACATCGCCCGGATCCAGGGTCATGATGCGTGATGCCGTTGAAATTTGTTCGGCCACTGAAAAAATCATGTCTTTGGCATGGCCATTTTGCTTGAGGACGCCATTGACGGCCAATTTCAATGCAGTTTGTTGCGGATCGCCAAAAAATTCTGCGGGAATGAGACTCGGGCCCATGGGGCAACAGGTGTCATGTCCTTTTCCAGCGACCCAATCGAGTTTGTAAAAAGTATCGGGGGCGCGGTTGTGATCGCGGGCAGAAAAGTCAATGGCCACCGTGTAAGCCGCCACATGTGACAAAGCTTGTTCGACCGTCACATTGCGTGCCGTTTTGCCAATCACCAAAGCCAACTCGACTTCCCAATCAAAAGCCTGAGTTTGGATGGGCATGTGCACCGTGTGGCCTTCGCCCACAACAGCATTGCGCGGCGGCTTCATGAAGAAAAACAAGCGTTGATCTTCCTTTTTGGCGCCCGGCATGCCCATCTCTGCCAAGTGATCGAAATAATTGGCGCCAGCACACAGAATTTTCCCTGGGTAGATGAGTGGGGCCAGGCGTGGTGCATGGGGCAAGGCATCGCTGGCCTGCACTTGGGTGGCCGCCTTGTGAAGGGCTGCCAAGGCACGTGGCCAGTCATGGAACAAGTCGCTCACTTGGTCTTGGCCATGCAACCCCACCCGATCCAGGCTTGGTTTCAGCCGATAGGCGATGCCATTGACTTCCAAAGCTGCCACGGTTTGACCGTCGTGGGAAAAAGTGGCCAATGACCAATGTTTGTGTTTGTCCGCCATGTGAAACCGCTTGCGTGAATAATATAAATAAATAATAATTTTATAAAATCATCAAGTCAAGGTGTTTTGTTCCATGGAAAACCCTGAAACCCTTTCATTGGCCGAACGTGCTTATCAGCGCTTGCGCAGCGAAATTTTGTATGGTGACTTGATGCCGGGGCAGCGCTTGCGCCCCGCCGACTTGCAAGATAAATTTCAACTGGGCTTGACACCGATCCGCGAGGCCTTGATGCGCTTATCTTCAGAAAACCTGGTGGCCTTGGACACCCACCGGGGCTCGCGGGTGAGTGAGACCAGCCCGGCCGAGTTGAGCGATTTGATGGCCACACGCCGATCCATTGAAAGTTTATGTCTGACTTCGGCCATGACACATGGGGATGCGGCTTGGGAGGCGGAGGTGGTCTCTGCCATGCACCTGTTGACCAAAACGCCCCTGCCACGTTCGGCCAAAGACCGCGAAGCAGCCACCTTGTGGGAGTCGCGGCACCGGCGCTTTCATTCGGCGTTGGTGGGCGCATGCCAGGAAAAGTGGTTGTTGTGGTTTTGGAACATCTTGGCCGATCACTCAGAGCGCTATCGCAAGTTTCGTTTGCTGCAACGCATGCCAAACAAAAACAATGCCCGAGACATTGAGGCAGAACACCATGCCATCATGCAAGCGGTGTTGGCCAGAGACCTCCAAAAAGCCACCGAATTGATGTCTGCCCACTTGACCGCCACCGAGCAATCCGTTGCTTGGGGTTTGCAGGCGCCCAACCCGTTATCTGCAAGCACCAAAGGATCCACATGATTGTTCGCACTGCCATTTTGGAAGGTACGGTCGCCCCCGCCGATAAAGCCGACTTTGACCGTCACATGCGCACCACCGTGGTCGCGGCCCTGGGTCGTTATCCGGGACTGATCAAAGCGGTGTTGCGAGAAATCGCAGAGGCCGATGCGGATGCGCCAAGCATTCACATGGCATTTGACTTGTACTTTCACAGCTTGGCCGATATGCATGCCGCATTGGCCAGCCCCGTGCGTCAAGCCGTCAGGGCCGAACTGGGTCTCTTCATGCCGCGCTTTCAGGGTCGTGTGTACCACGTGGTGTTTGAAGAGACCGCGCAAACAGGTGGCCAGCCATGACGGTTTTGGTGCTGGGTGCAGGATTGATAGGGGGTTTGACGGCACATTTGTTGGCCGAGCGGGGGGACAGGGTGGTGCTGGCCGATGTGCGCCCTGGCACGGCACCCGCAGGCGTTGAGCGTTGGGTGTGCGATGTGACCCATGCATCGGCCTTGCAAGACTTGATGCAAACACACCGCATTCGCGATGTGGTGCACACAGCGGCCTGGCTGTCCACAGCCATACGCCAAGACCCGCTCAAGGGAATTGCGGTCAACATCATGGGCACAGCCCATGTGCTCGAGTGTGCCCGCTTGCTGGGTGTGCGACGGGTAGTGCTGGCCAGTTCCACCACGGTGACCTATACCGGCTTTGCCAGCCACGGACCCGCACCGATCGAAGAAGACATGCCCATGCGCTTGATCAGCGATCGACCCGCCAGCATCTATGCCGCCTGCAAGCTGTATGGCGAAAACTTGGCACACCTTTATCACGACTTGTACGGAGTGGATACGGTTTCATTGCGTTATGCCGCTGTATTGGGCGATTTGAACAACATCACCAGTGTGCCCGGTCGATTGCTGCACACCCTGGTCCAGGCGGGGCGCAACGCACAAGCTGTGGCACTGGATGACCCATTTTTGGTCTGGGGTGGTCGCGAAGAGTTTGTCGATGCCCGTGACTGTGCCCGCGCCAATGTGTGTGCACTGGATGCGGCCAAGCCGGTTCAACGGGTTTATCACATTGCCGATGGGCAATGGCACAGCCTGGCTGATTTTGTGGCAGCGGTTCGCTGCGTGTATCCGCACTTGCAGGTGAGTTGGCCGCCAAACCTGTATACAGGTTTTGCAGGCTTCCCCCACCAGCGACCGGCGCCATCAGATCACCGCAAGGCCCAGTCTGAGTTGGGTTTTGCGTGTGCGCATGCACTGCACGACTCGGTGGCCCATTGGGCCGCCAGGGCGCATTGACGCATGATCACGGGGGTCGGCACTGTCCTTGGATGGTCATTCGGTGTTTTTTGCCGCGATAAGTGATGTCGCTGTAACCGCTCAAAGCCATGTTGGCGCGGGCAATGCGCAGTTCGCGCATCTCTGCGTTCGCCAAGGTTTTTTGTTGGATGCCCATGCCGCTGGCATTGGTGAGGTTTTTGCCCGCCATCTGATCGGTGGTCAGGGTGTTGATGAACATCTCATAAGGTTTGGGACCTTGAACCTTGAAAAACAAGTTGTTGCCGATCGCCTGTATTTCAATGCTCACCTCGGAAGCCGGCAGTTTTTTGTCTTCCAAGGCTGCAATGGTGCCTTCAATGCTGCATTGCACCGTATACGTTTCCGCATGTGCTGAAGCACCGCAAGTCATCACCAGCCAGAGCGTGACTTTGAACCCATTGACCAACCCTCGCAGCATGTTGTGTTTCCCCGACATTGAGCCCCACTTTAGCAAAGCCAAGTGTTGTTCATTGGTTTGGCCATGCGGCCGTGGCCTGTTTGGACGGTCAAAAGGATGGTTGATGCGCCAGTGGGTGACGTTAAATCAGCCGATGTGTGTGAGCGCCATGGTCAGCGTGATGCCACTGTCGGGCCGCATGCGCTCGCTCGAAGGCTCAAAGGGCCAGACCACCGTTGCGCTGGGTGATGCGTTGGCAGGCTGACCACCAGACCTCGGGTTGAGCGACCCAGATGCCCAAGTGCTGGCGCGCGCGGGTGATGCCGGTGTAGATCAACTCGCGTGTGAGCACGGGCGCATCGCGATCGGGCAAGACCAGCAGCACCCTTTCAAATTCTGAACCCTGGGATTGGTGCACTGTCATGGCCAAAGCGGTATCCACATGTTCCATTCGGCCCAAAGCCACCCAGCGCACGCCATCAGGTCCATCGGGAAAAGCCACCGCCAAGGTTTCGGCGCCGTCCCTGTAGCAGGGCAAACAAAGGCCCACATCGCCGTTCATCAAGCCCAGAACAGGGTCGTTGCGTGTGATCACCACCGGCCGACCGGCATACCAGCCCGACAACGGCAATCCCAAACAGCGGGCCAAACCCAGATTGAAGGCATGCACCCCCCATGGGCCTTCGCGCAAGGCACATAACACACCCAGGCGGGCAAAGTCGCTCAGGCATTGGCGGGCCATCATGTCGATCTGTGCAGCCCCGTTTGCCAAGTCCTGGGTGATGGGCCATTTTTGCAACTGCATCAGCCACTCTTTCCACCCAGCCCGCAAGCGGGTCACGGTTGCTGAATCCCAGGCGGGTCTTTGAGTTGGACCGTTGTGCCAAAGGGTCACTTCTGGGTGGGCATTCGGGCTGGCAGCGCTGGCTGATTGCCACAGGGATTGCAACCGGGGTCTGTCGCCGCTGTTGACCGCTTGGGCCCATTGACCGACGGCGCTGTCGCGACCAAAGCGGTGACTGTGGGTCAAGGTGGCAGTGGCTTCGCGCATCAATGGGCCTTCGCACAATTGGGCCAGCACAGCCCCGGCTTCGACCGAGGCCAGCTGGTCTTTGTCGCCCAGCAGGATCAAGCGGGTCGCTGCTGGGATGGCTTGCAGCAATCGGGCCATCATTTCCAAGTCGATCATGGAGGCTTCGTCGACCACCACCACATCGGCGCGCAAGGGGCGGGGGCGGTGGTGTGCTGGTGTCTTGCCACTCCAGCCCAGCATCTTGTGCAAGGTTTGGGCCTCACTGGGCATGGCCATTGGAAAGCCCGCAGGCAATGCGGCCTGTGCTTGGGCCATGGACGCATTCAGCCTGGCCGCAGCTTTGCCTGTGGGGGCGGCCAACAAAATGCGCAAAGGCGCAGACCCATGCCCGGCTTGCAGCAAGGCCAATAAACGCGTGACGGTAGTGGTTTTACCGGTGCCTGGACCGCCGGTGATGATGCAGGTGGGGTGCTGCAAGGCCATGACGCAGGCCTGGCGCTGGCTGTGTTGCGTGGACTGCGGATCGGCAGGTCCAAACAATGCATCGACAAGTTCCATGGCAGGGTGGGAAGCGACACGGGGTGTTTGTCGGCGTGACTGCAGGCAGTTGACAATCTGGGTTTCAGCACGCCAAGCCCTGCGCAGGTACAAACGACCTGCCTGCAAAACCAACGGAGATTGAGCCCCCTCAGTCCAGGGCAAATCGATCATGGCCTGATCCCAATCGTGGGGCAGGGCTTGCAGGTCAGCCGGGGGCCAAGCCAATAGACGACCAGGATTTGATTGCAATGCGTCGATGTCCAAGCACGCATGGCCACGGCCCCATTGATGGCTGGCCAAAGCGGCCAGCCAAATCTGGCTGGGGTGCTTGGGCGGCATAAGCTGGCATAAAAAATCCACCCAGGCCCGGTCCAGTGGGGTAAGAGCCTGGACAGCGCGCAGGGCTGATGGGGCATTTTGCAGGGTTTGGGCCATCGCGTTCATGTGCTGGCCTGTTTGAACAAGGCATCCAGGGCTTCGATCAAGGCCCGTGCAGGTTTGTGCTGGTGCACACCGGCACCAGGTTGATCAATGCCACGCATGAACACATAAACGCATGGGCCGATGTGCTGGTCGTAGTCGTAGTGGGGCAGGCGCACTTGCAGCAAGCGGTGCAAGGCCAAGGTGTACAGCACACATTGCACGTCATAGCGGTGGTCGAGCATTGCTGTCTGAATGTTGTCGGGCTGGTAGTTGCTCAAACGGTTGGATTTGTAATCGAGCACCCCGTATTGGCCTTGGTGTTCAAACACCAAGTCCATCACCCCGGTGAGCATGCCGTTCAAGCGTTGCAGCCCCAAGGCGGGACGGGGGCGGCCGGGCATGAACTGGGCGCTGATCAAAGCATCCACCGCCTGGGCGGACGTGTCGGAAACGGCCAAGGTAAACGGCATTTCGGCCCAAGCCTGGTGGTCCAGCAACTGCCCCAACAACAGGTCATGGGTGCTGGGCGTGGGCAAGGGCGTGCGCAACAGGGTTTGCAGCCATGGTTGAATCATGGCGGTGTGCGCTTCGCTCAAGTCCAGCGCCAAGGCCTTGCGCGCCACCAGTGCTTGCCAGGCCGGATCCTGTGCGGCTTGCAAATCCTGCCTGGCCAGCGGCCATTGGTGTTCGCACTGCCACTGCAATAAGTCATGCAACAACAGTCCGCTGCGCGCACCCGCGGGAAATTCTTGCCAATCCGCTGGCGCATGGCCCGAGGGTCTGTCGGATGAAACAGGGTCTTCGGGCAAAGCCTGGGGATGAACCTCATCGCTGGCTTGCGCGACCCATTCGGCATCGAGTTGACGCGTCAGGGCGCTGAAACTGGCGGTCCACCAACGTTGATGCACCCGCGGTCTGGGGCTTTTCAGGAGGGAAAAATCCAAGCTGGGGCTTGACGCTTTGTATTTGCTGCATTGGGCTTCAATGGTTGTGGCATTGATCTCGGTGATGTGAATGTCCTTGCAATCGCCCCATGCGGCGGTCAATCGGGCCCGCAAATCGGATTTGGTTTCGCGCTGCAGCAACTCGCAGGCCGCTGACCGCAGCAAGGGGCCTTTGTTCGAGGCTTCGCGCAGTTCGCCACTGACTTGGCCCATGCCCAGCCAAGCTGCCTCGCGGGCACGGGTCAGGGCCACGTAAATCAAGCGCATGTCCTCGTCGCTGCCAGGCTCGGCTTCGTCGGCATCTGTGGGTGATTCGTCACTGAATTTGGATCGGGACCCAGGTTCCGGCGGTTTGCCAAAGCTGGACAGGAACGGCACCCACACCCAGGGAAACTCCAAACCTTTGCTCTTGTGGTAGGAGATGATTTGCACCCGCTGGGCATCGGACTCAAGACGCATCTGGGCCGACTCCAAGGGTGGCGAGTCAGACTGTATTTGATCGCCCAAATACCGCACCAGGGCCACGCAACCACTGAGCCGCGCACCAGCATGCTGCAACAACTCGCCCAGGTGCAGCAGATTGTGAATGCGTCGCTCGCCATCTGATTGGGCCAACAAGCGTTGGGCCAGGCTGGTACCACTGCCAAAGGGCTCGTGCATCCACTGCTGAAGCATGGGCAAAACACCTGCACGCACCCAAGTTTGGTGCCATCCATGGGCCAAGGATTGCCAGTGGTTCAGCGCTGCCCCATCGGCCAAAGCCACAGGCAGGTCTTCGGCGGCCCAGCCCCACAGCCGAGTGGCCAATGCGGCGCGCAGGCGGGAGGTGTTGCGCGGTTCGCTCAAGGCAAACAACCACTGCCACAGGTCCAAGGCTTCATCGCTTTGGTAAACGCTTTCGCGTTCTGACAAATACACGCTGGCCACCCCGCGTTGGCGCAAGGCTTGTCGCATCAAACGGTGGTGGTGTTGCCCGCGCACCAACACGGCAACCTCTCCGGCTTGAACGGTTTGGGCCTGCAATTGCTGGGCAATGTGTTCGGCCGAGGCTTGGGCCATCAGGCTTTCGAAACGGCCCTTGTGCAGTTGGTCTTTGCCAGCCTGCGGGTCATGCACCACCCACACCGATAAGCCCTGGGGCTGGTTTGCGGCGCTGGCCTCAGGCTTGGCTGCACGCGCAGGCTGAACCGCTTGAAAGCCGATGCGGCCAAAGGGATGGGGGTGTCGGGCAAACACATGGTTGACCGCGCTCACCAACTCGGGGGTGGAGCGGTGGTTGTGCGACAGCACATGCAGGCCTTGGGCGTTTTCCTGCAGCGCATGGCAGCGGGCTTGCAAATAGGTGTTTAAATCGGCGCCCCGAAAACTGTAGATGGCTTGCTTGGGGTCGCCAATCATCACCCAACATGTTTGTCCTTGGTCGGCGTAAATGCGCTGCAAACTGCCGTATTGCCAGGGGTCGGTGTCTTGAAATTCGTCGACCAAGGCCACCGGGTACTGCTGTCGCACCGCCTCGGCCATGCGGCCATCGTCTTGCAGCAAGGCGGTGTGCAAGCGCTGCAGCAAATCTGAAAAATCAAATTGGGCACTTTGGGTTTTGCCTTTTTGCATGGCTTGCCAGCAGGAAATGGCCGCATGATCAATCAGTTGGCTGGCAAAAGCAGGCCCTTTCGCCGCCTCGCTCAAATAGGCATCAATGTGTTCAAACACCGAGTCCGCCGGCGCGTCGGTCCATTTTTCATGCATCAAGGTGCTTCGGGCAAACCGGGCCAGAACCTTGGGATCTGTTTCTGCGCCGTCGCGCCACGCTTGCATCTGGCCGAGCCAGCGCGGCAAATGGGCGTTGGAGTAGCTGCGCAAGTTCAGTTTTCTCTGGTCAACTGCTTGTTGCAGCGCGGATATGGCATTGTCATCCCATGCTTGCCGCAGCCGTTGCGCTTGTGCGGCGAGTTGTTCGGCCCAAGCCTGTTGGTGGTTACAAATCGCCTTGGGGGTCACAAGTGCGCCATGGAGTGCCTGTGCCAAGCCTTGGGGGTCGCGTTCCATTTGCCGCCAGCGCGGTTGCAGCAACTTGAGCAATTCATCGGGTGTGGATGCGACTGCGTTGTGGATCCATTGGGCGTGCGCATGTTCCAAGGGGTAAAACCATTGGCGCCAATGGTCTTGCACGGTTTGGCGTTGCAGCCCAATGACATCTTCCAAAAGGGCTTGATCGAACAGGCTGTGGCTGTCAAAGGCATGTTCGCGCAGCATGCGCAGGCTCCAGCCATGGATGGTGTGGATGGCCGCCTCGTCCATCCATTGTGCGGCTTGTTCCAGGCGAAGAACGCAATGGGCATGCCACTCTGGTGCCACACTTTGGCGCAAAGCCAGCAGATAGGGGTCTGCTTCGGACAGTGACCGACCAAAGGTGCGTGCAGCTTGCCCCAGCCGTTGGCGTATGCGCTCGCGCAATTCGGCCGTGGCCGCCTCGGTGAAGGTCATCACCAAAATTTGTGGTGGCATCAGCGGCTCACCCAGGGTGTGGTTGGTGCTGTCCAGGGGTTCCCGCAAGCCCAACACCAAGCGCAGGTACAAAGCGCTCAAGGTCCAGGTTTTGCCTGTGCCTGCGCTGGCTTCGATCACCTGGCGGCCCGTCAATGGCAGCCTCAAAGGGTTCAAGACGGCCGGTTGGCTCATGCGGGGTCCCCCGGGCTGTGCCGCGTCAACACCAAGTTGTCCAGCAAGGGCCCGTACATGCGCTCGCTCCACAAGGGTAAATGGACTTTGAGTGTTTCGAAACTCGCCCAGTGCCGGCGCAACAGCGGGCTTTTCCGGTGCTCGCCAGGCCAAGCATTGCCCTTGCCCTTCTGATCGTCAAACACGGCGCGAGCATTGCGCTCTGCCATGATCTGTGCTTGGGGATCGCCGGCTTCAAAACTGCGCCAACTGGCCAGCCATTCGCCGGCGGTTTGGCAGGCCAAAGGCAGTGGGTTTTCCCAGGCCTCTCGGTACAGGGCAGCCAAGTTGTTCAGCCAGCCCAGGGCCTTCGCAGGGCACACACTGGACCAGCAGGCCAAGCCATCCAGGCCAACCACCACGCTGGTGGTAGGGTGGCCAAGGGCGCACACCACCAGGTGTTGCAACCAGCTGCGGGTGAGTTTGTGCATGCGTGCGCGCAAGGCTTCCTTGGCCGTGGTTGAGCGCAATAATTTAGATGGACTGTGCTCGATGTGCAAGATTTCTCCACTGACACTGCTCCACCATTCTGGCGAATCCAATTCGCCCTGCAACTGTCCCCACTCGCCCAAGTCCAAATTGATCTCTGGCGTGGCCCAGGGCGATGGGTGGGCGTCACGCCAAGTTTGGGTGTGCTGGCGCATTTGTGCCAACTGTTCTTGCAATTGGCCCATCGCGATTTCGCCAAAACCAGACAGTGGGAGCAGGCCACTGTCGTGCAGCCCCTGTGCCGCACCACTGGGGCTGCGCAGCAAAGTGCCCAAGGCCAGGTGCCGCTGCAAAGCGCCAAGGCCAAAAAGTTCGTTGGCATCTGTGTCTTGTGCGGGCGCATCAAAATGGATCTGCAAGCGATCTTGGTAGTAAACCGCCAAGGGCTGTTTCAGCATGGCGTGCCAGCGCGCCAAATCATGTTTGGTGATAGCGGCATGGTTTGGCACTTGCTTGACCCTTGGGGCGACGTCCGGTGTTGCCAAGCGCGCCGGATTATTCGGGGGGCTTGGGTCTGTGGCCTGGGCCATGTGATGGGCTTGGGCTGCCTTGGCCCAATCGGGGTCAAAGGTGCTGAGTGCCTCGCCGGCTTGGAAGTAGCGTGGCGAAAACGCGTGCAAGGGCATTTTTTGAATCGGGGCAGGATTGTCCCAGGTTTGGTCCAAGTGGTCGCGCAGTTGTCCCACCAGTACCGAAGGGGGCAGGGGTTGATGGTCGTGGGTGCGCCAAGCTTGCCAACTGATGTAGAGGCGTTCACGCGCCGACAACAAGGCCTCTAAAAAGAGGTAGCGGTCGTCGTCACGGCGTGAGCGATCGCCCATGCGCCGCCATGCTGGATGGCACATCAGGTCAAAGTCAAGCGGTGCGCGCACACGCGGGTAGTCACCATCGTTCATGCCCAGCAAGGCGATCACCCGAAACGGCACTGAGCGCATGGGCATGAGGCTGGCAAATTGCACCCCTTCGCCCAAAAAGCGCTGGTGCAAAGCCGGAACGCTGATGCTTTGAAGCCAATGCGCGCGCACCACCACGGCGGGCACGGGGCTGTCCAAGCGCGCTTGTGTACACAGTTGCACCCAATCGATCAGGCTGGCATGCAGACGCTCCAGCATGTGCTCTTGGGCTTCCTGGGTGGGTTTGAAAAACCGTTGGAGCATGTGCACCAGCACCGCATGCCATTGTTCAGGCGTGTGAGTGTGGCCAAGGGTTTCGGCCCAATCTGTCATGGCTTGGAGCCAATCGAGCAAGCGGCTGATCAAGGCTGCGTCCAAACCACCCACACCCGGCGTGGGCACGGTGTGTGCCCAGCTTTGGCCCAAGGGGTCGCTGTCGGGGTCGGTACCGCTGGCGTAGCCCAACAACAAACGGCGCAGGCCAAAGGCCCAGGTGTTGTGATCTGCGTCGGGCTGATCGGGCGCCATGCCCCATTGCGAGCGGTGTTCGGCGTCCATGCCCCAACGCACGCCAGATGCCTGCAACCATTCGAACAATGTGGCGATGTCATCGCGGTCCAACCCAAACGCGGCGCGGATGGCATCGACCTCAAACAAAGATTGCCAATCGACCAGGCTTAGCCGCCACTGCGGCCATTGCATCAGTTGATCGATGGCTTGCACCCAGGCATGCGGGGTCACAGCTTGATCGGCCACCGAGTAGGGCAGGTGGTTGGCTTGGCCCGGTGCGGTGCGCCCAAACACCGCATGGATGTGTGGGGCGAAGTGCTGCATGTCGGGCACCATCACCATGATGTCGCGGGTGCTCAAGCTGGGGTCGTCTTGCAGCCACCCCAGCACCTGGTCGTGCAGCACTTCCACCTCACGCTGGGCGCTGTGGCACTGGACCCATTGAATACTGTTGTCTGATTCATGGCGACGGTGGCGGGCCTCGCTGTTGGGGCGCAATTTCAAGATGTCAGATTGAAGTTGATGCAACTGACTGGCTGGTGCGTATGCCGCGGGGTCGGCGAAGACGGGCATGTAGGCCTCGGGATGGGCATCAAACACGTCGAGCAGATGGAGTTGGTCGCGCACCTGTTGGCCCCAGGCCGCTAACAAGGGGTGACCGTGCGGCGCACTGGGTACGTTGGTCGGTGCAAGCGCCGTGGTCATCTCAGGCTCAGCCCACTCGGCTTGCGACGCCTCGGCCAGGGCTTGCCAGCGGGGTGCGGCGAAACGGGTGGCCGCCGCGCTCAAGCCCCAAGGCACCCGTGAACGCTCTGGGCGCAAATCGCCCCAATACATTTCACAAGGGTTGGTCGTCGCCACCACCACTTGTGAGACCTGGGCCAGAGCTGCCAAGGCTTCCAAAATCGACATAGGCAATGAGGAGATGCCAAACACCACCAGGCGCGCAGGTAAACCTGCGGCACTTTGGGGCGGATCGGCCATGGCCTGGATAAATGCTTGGTGCACCTGGTCGCGCGAAAACAAGCGGTCAACCCGCTTGTGGGTTGCGACCAGCGAGTCTTGCTCTGCGTCATGGCGCAGGCACCGCCACAAAGCCGCTTGCCAACGGTGGACAGCGGGCAAAGGCTGGATGCGGTTGCCAAAACCGCGCACCTGGTCTTTGCCTGCGGCCCAGTCTTGCAGCCAATCGGCGCGGTGGTTTTGGTAGCCATCCAACACATCGGCCACTTGCACCGCCAATTGATAGGTCCTGCGGGACGCGTCAGACTGCCCGCTGGGGTCGCCTTGCGCAGGATGCAAATATTGGTGCAAAGGGGCGTACACCGGCTCTTGCAGGCCCTCGCAGAAAAGCCGAAACAAACGCCAAGTCAAGGCGTCTTTGTCCAAGGGCATGTGGGCGCTGACCCGCTCGGCCCCCAAAACTTGTCGGTACACCTTCCACAGGGCGGTGGAGGGCAAATCCATGCGGGTGGCAGCGCAAATGCCCAGGCCTTGGGGGCCGGCCAATTGCTGCTCCAACCAGTGCTTCATGCCGTTGCTTTGCACCAGGATGTGCTCGGCTTGCAAAGGAGCCAGGGGGTGCTGTCGCATCACGCTCAACACCAAACTGAACAGCATTTCGAGTTGGTTGCTGTGCAAAACGATGAGGCCAGGTTGCAGGGTGTGTTTCATGTAAGCCCTAGCTTAAGGGCGCAAAGGCTCATGGGGTGCGCTTGGGACAGATGGATCGACACCTGAACTGGCAGTGTGAAAGATGTTCAAATGGTTTGAAATGAGTACCATAGAATTCATATTTTCAAATGAATACCTAAAAATTATCATGAAAATAAAGCTGATGGGTTTATGGACCTTGGTGCTGTGTTGTGACCTTGGCTTGAGCGCTTGCAGCCCTGCGGACAGTGCGCCTGTGACCATCGACTTGGCCCCATCCTGTGTGCAAGCGGGGGGCATGGTGGGTTTGTGGCTGGATCGCGATGGCAGGGCACGACAAATGTGCAAGTCCCCGGGTGGTCATGTGTGCGATGACTGGTCCATAAGACGTGGCCAATGCGGTCGATGACGGGCATTGGCTTTGAAGTGGATGGATCAAACGGTGGCCGGTGATTACAAAACTTAGGCCCAAGTTCATCGCTTGGACCTGGGTGTGGGCTTGGGTTTACGATGTGGTCTGTATTGACTCACAACTTCTGCCCCACGGCTTGGCCGAGCGGGGCCTTGTCTCATGTGGAAACCCCCTCAGCGCATCAAATTTCATTCCAGCTTGGGTCGGGTGCCCACGCCCGATGAGGCCAAGGCCTCCCGATTGTTCAGCCCGGTGCAGCTGGGCCCCTTGGGGCTGGCACAGCGCACCTGGGTGCCCGCCATGGTGCCGTGGCGCTCCAACGACGAAGGTTGGGTCACCGAGGATGTGTTGCAGTGGTATGGCCGCTTTGCCCGAGGACGACCAGGGGCCATTGTCGTTGAGGCCACTGGCATCCGTGATGTGCCCAGCGGGCCCTTGTTGCGCATCGGTCACGATCGCTGCGTGGAAGGCTTGCAGGCTTTGGTGCAGACCATTCACCGCGAAAGCCAGGGGCAAACCCGCGCCTTGATCCAAATCATCGACTTTCTCAATATCCGCCGCCGGCCTGAGCCAGCCAAATTTTTTGAACGTTTTTTGCGCATCACCCCTCGTTTGCGGCAGGTGCTGAGGGCGCAGGATTGGAGCGAAGAGGCGGTGCGTGCGCACCTGAGCCAGCTGGACCCTGCACAGTGGCCCGAGGTGTTGGATGCCCGCGAGTTGGAGGCCTTGCAGATGGGCGCTCGCGAGCGGGTCACCGACACCGAGTTGCCCCATATCCGTGAACTGCCACAGGTGCTGCCCAGTTTGTTTGCCGCCGCCGCCAAGCGGGCGCAGTTGGCGGGCTTTGATGGTGTGGAGTTGCACTATGCCCACGCCTACACCATGGCTTCTTTTTTGTCGGCCACCAACCACCGAACCGATGGGTATGGCGGGGACCGAGCCCAGCGCATCCGTTTGCCGCTGGAGGTTTACGGCGCGGTGCGACAGGCCGTGGGTGCGTCCTATGCCGTGGGTTGCCGTTATTTGGCCCAAGAGTGCATTGAAGGCGGCCACACCTTGGACGATGCGGTTTGGTATGGCGAGCAGTTTGCCCGTGCTGGCATGGACTACATCTCAACCTCGCGCGGCGGTAAATTTGACGATGCCAAACAACCCGGCGTGGGCTCCAGTGCCTATCCCTACACCGGCCGCAGTGGTTATGAGTGCATGCCGCAGTACCTGTCCGACGAGCAAGGGCCGTTTGGTCGCAATGTGGCAGCCACGGCGCGCATCCGCAGCGCCATCCGCAGCGCAGGCTTGCAAACCCCGGTGGTGTGCACCGGCGGAGTGCACAACTTTGAAATGGCCGAGGCCATGCTCTTGCGCGGCGACTGCGACATCGTGGGCACTGCGCGGCAAAGCCTGGCCGATCCCGACTGGGCATTGAAAACGTCCATGGGCATGGGCGACCAAGTCCGGTTGTGCGAGTACACCAACTACTGCGAAGGCCTGGACCAAAAGCACAAACAAGTCACTTGCCAATTGTGGGACCGGCAAGCCTTGGACGAGCCCGGTGTGCGCAAATCCCATGATGGTAAACGCCGCTTGGTGGCGCCGCCTTGGCAACCCCCGGCTTGAAGCCTAGGGCCTTGAAAGCCATGCCGCACCCCAGTGAGCACCGTTTTCTTCCGAGCGGCTACAGCGATGGCTTTGCCCGCGCGCATTTGCCACCCCCGCAGCAATGGCCCGAATTGGTGCTGGATCCCACCACGGCGGCTTATCCAGCCCGCCTCAATGCCGCCGCGGAGTTGCTCGACCGTGCGGTGGTGCAAGGAGGTGGATCCAGGCCTGCATTGATCGGTCAACAAGTCCATTGGACCTACCAAGATGTGCTGGAGCGGGCCAACCAATTGGCGCGGGTGATCCGAGACGAATGGCAATTGCCCACGGGCAGTCGCATTTTGTTGCGCGGCGAGAATCACCCAGAGTTGGCGCTGGCCTGGCTGGCGGTGCTCAAGGCCGGTTGCATCGCAGTCACCACCATGCCTTTGTTGCGCGAACGTGAGCTCTCGGTCATTGTGCGCAAAGCCAAAGTCAGCGCCGCCTTTTGCCAACACAGTTTGTCGCACGAGTTGGCTCTCACGCAAGCTGCTTGCCCCGAGCTGGCCCATGTGTTGACCCTGCAAGCCCCAGAAGGTGAGACGCAAAGTGCCCGCGTGCACATGGACAAACACGACACCTGCTTTGACAACGTGGACACCGCCCAAGACGATGTAGCCCTCATTGCCTTCACCTCGGGCACCACGGGTGTGCCCAAAGGCACCATGCATTTCCACCGCGATGTGTTGACCATTTGCGACGTGTTGGCACGGCATCTTTTGGACCCCAAACCCAGTGATGTCTTCATCGGTACCCCTCCCTTGGCCTTCACTTTTGGCTTGGGCGGTTTGTTGTTGTTTCCCCTGCGCTTCGGCGCTTCAGCTGTGTTGGTCGAGCGCTGGCGACCGGAAACCCTGATGGAGGGCATTGCGCAGTACCAAGCCAGTATTTGCTTTACCGCCCCCACCTTTTATCGCCAGATGGCACCTTTGGTGCCCCCCCACGGCTTGCCCAGTTTGCGCTTGACCGTGTCCTCGGGGGAAATGTTGCCCGCCGATACGCGCGCTGCATGGCAGCGCACCACAGGCTTGGAGATGACCGAGTGCCTGGGCGCGACCGAGATGCTGCATGCCTTTATCGCCTGCCGACCTGGGCAAGTGCGACCCGGTGCCACCGGGCAAGTGGTGCCGGGCTATCAGGCCTGTGTGCTCGACGCGCAAGACCTGCCCGCATCGCCCGGAGAAATAGGGCGTTTGGCGGTCAAAGGGCCCACCGGTTGTCGGTACCTGGACGACGAGCGCCAGACCAGTTATGTGCAAAACGGCTGGAACCTGACCGGGGATGCTTACCGGATGGACGCAGATGGTTACTTTTGGTACCAATCGCGCACCGATGACATGATCATCAGCGCGGGCTACAACATCGCAGGACCCGAGGTGGAGGACGAGCTGCTCACCCACCCGGCGGTGGCCGAATGCGGTGTGGTGGGTGCGCCCAGTGCCGAGCGTGGCCAAATTGTTGTGGCTTTTGTGGTGTTGCGCGATGGCGCTGTCGCTGGTGCTGAGTTGGCCGAGCAACTGCAAGATTGGGTCAAACAACGCATTGCGGCTTACAAATACCCGCGCATGGTTCGGTTTGTGACCCATTTGCCCCGCACCGAAAACGCCAAAATTCAGCGTTTCAAACTGCGCGAGTGGGCGCAAACCTTGCCCCCGGGTGTCGAAAGGGGCACCGCCTGAAACCCAAGGGTCTGACAAACATGTCGAAAAATAGACATTTTGGTATTCATTAAACCCATTTAAATGTAAATTATGGGTAATTTATTACTTTTATTAATTCATAAATGACGACTTTCAGACGCTTTCAGGTGACTGACTGAAATTTGACTGCAATTGTTTCGACAATGTCAATATTTTTAATTTATTAGTATTCAAAAAATCGACACCTGTCGAATGACAGACACCCAAGGCATTCAGCTGTTGTCGCGCAGGCTGCTCCATTTCAAAACGCCAGCACTTAAACTGTGTCACCCCCTTTTGAGGAGACATTCATGCAACTGACGCCCGCACAATTGGACGCTTTTGATCGCGATGGTTATTTGTTTTTTCCCGGCTTGTTCACTCCCCGGGAGACAGATGTCCTCAAGGCCGAGGTGCCGGGGTTGTACAGCCGGCGCGAGGCCTTCAATGTGCGTGAAAAGGGCAGTGATGCAGTGCGCACCAACTTTGCCGCCCACTTGTACAGCGAGCCTTTTGCCAAGTTGGCCCGCCACCCGCGGATGATTTTGCCGGTGCAAGAGCTGTTCCAGGAGTCTTTGTACATGCACCAGTTCAAGATCAACGGCAAGATGGCCTTCGAGGGCGATGTCTGGCAGTGGCACCAGGATTACGGCACCTGGCTCAACGATGACCACATGCCCACTGAGCGGGCCATGAACGTGGCGATTTTTCTGGACGATGTGAACCCTTTCAACGGCCCCCTGATGTTCATCCCGGGCAGTCACCAAAAAGGCGTGGTCAATGCCAAACACGATCTGACCACCACCAGCTACCCGCTTTGGACCGTGGACAACGACCTCATCACCCAGTTGGTGGCGCGTGCGGGTGGCAAGAATGGCGGCATAGTCAGCCCCACTGGACCGGCAGGTTCCATGATTTTGTTTCACAGTTGTTTGGTCCACGCCTCGACCAGCAACCTCTCACCCTGGAACCGGGTCAGCGTGTATTTGAGTTTGTGCGCGGTCAGCAACCACATCCGCCGCCACAAGCGCCCCGAATACATTGCCCACCGCGACTTCACCCCCATAGCGTGCTTGCCCGACGACTGCTTGCTCAAAAATTACCCGGTTGACTTGCCCTGGAAAAACGGCATGCCCGCCACTGCCTTGCAAACCTGCACAGAAGACTTTGCGTTGGCCACATGAACCTGCATGCCAAACTGCTCGAACGCGCTGCCAGCCAGCGGCCCATCCGCATTGGTTTGATTGGCGCGGGTAAATTCGGCGCCATGTACCTGGCCCAGGTGCCACGCACACCGGGCGTGCAATTGGTGGGCATTGCCGATTTGTCGCCAGCGGGTGTGCACACCAATTTGGCCCGCGTGGGCTGGGCACCAGAGCGCTTGCAGGCTGCCTCTTTGGACGAGGCAGTTCGGCTGGGTAACACCCATGTCAGCGACGACTGGCAGGCCTTGGTGCGCCATCCGGCGGTGGATGTGGTGGTGGAGTGCACCGGTTCACCCTTGCATGCGGTGGACCACATCTTGGAGGCGTTTGCCCAGCGCAAGCATGTGGTCAACGTCACGGTAGAGGCCGATGCGTTTTGCGGCCCCTTGTTGGCCCGCCGCGCGCAAGCGGTCGGGGTGGTCTATTCACTGGCCTTTGGCGATCAACCCGCTTTGATTTGCGACCTGGTGGATTGGGCCCGCACCTGCGGCTTTCCGGTGGTGGCGGCCGGGCGCGGCCACAAATGGTTGCCCCACTTTGCCCAATCGACCCCGGAGACGGTTTGGGGCTACTACGGCTTGACCCCGGAGCAGGCCGTGCGCGGTGGCCTCAACCCAAAAATGTTCAACAGTTTTTTGGACGGCTCCAAGCCCTCCATCGAAAGCACTGCCGTGGCCAATGCCACCGGCCTGGGCGTGCCCAGCCAAGGCTTGCAGTATCCGTCAGCCAGTGTGGAGGACATCCCGTATGTGACCCGCCCCATCAGCGAAGGCGGTGTGCTCGAGCGCAAGGGCATGGTCGAGGTGATCTCCAGTTTGGAGCCCGATGGCCGCCAAATCCCCTATGACATCCGCATGGGCGTATGGGTCACGGTCGAGGCAGAGACCGAATACATCCGCAACTGCTTTGAGGAATACAACGCGCACACCGATCCGAGCGGGCGCTACTTCACCTTGTACAAGCGCTGGCATTTGATTGGTTTGGAGGTGGGGGTCAGTGTGGCCAGTGTGGCTTTGCGCGCTGAGCCCACCGGGGTGGCCACGGGTTGGCATGCCGATGTCGTGGCCACCGCCAAACGTGACTTAAAGCCCGGGGAAATGCTCGACGGCGAGGGGGGTTACACCGTGTGGGGCAAACTGTTGCCCGCTGCCACATCTTTGCGCATGGGCGGCCTGCCCCTGGGTTTGGCGCATGGGGTCAAGGTGTTGCGCCCGATCGCTCAAGGCCAAAGCCTGAGTTGGGACGATGTGGCCATGGACACCCAAACCCATGCCTGCCAAATTCGCCGGGAAATGGAAGCGGCCCACCGCATTTGAGAGAACATCTGACTATGCATCATCATCACACACCATGAACGCTGACAACCAAACCACTTCCTTGAATTGGGAGATGGGCGACACCAGCCGCATTCCCTTTGCCGCATACACCCAGGCCGCTTTGCATCAGGTGGAGATGGATCGGTTTTTTTACCAAAAGCATTGGTGTTATGTCGGCTTGGAAGTCGAGGTCCCCGAGGTGGGCGATTTCAAACGCACTGCTGTGGGTGAGCGCTCGGTCATCATGGTGCGTGACGCGCAAGGCGAGGTGAAGGTGTTTGAAAATGTGTGTGCCCACCGGGGCATGCAGTTCATGCGCGAGCGCCATGGCAACCGCAAAGAGTTTGTCTGCCCTTACCACCAGTGGAGCTACAACTTGCAAGGTCAGTTGCAAGGCGTTCCTTTCAGGCGCGGCGTGCGCCAAGAAGGCAAAGTCAACGGCGGAATGCCTGCTGACTTCAAAACCGAAGAACACAGCCTGACCCCGCTCAAGGTGGCGACCCGTGGCGGCGTGGTGTTTGCTTCGTTTGACCACGATGTGGAGTCCTTGGAAGACTTCATGGGTCCCACCATCTTGCATTACTTTGACCGGCTGTTCGATGGCCGCAAACTCACCTTGCTGGGCTACAACCGCCAGCGCATTCCAGGCAACTGGAAGCTGATGCAAGAAAACATCAAAGACCCCTACCACCCGGGTTTGTTGCACACCTGGTTTGTCACCTTTGGACTGTGGCGGGCGGATAACAAATCTGAACTCAAGATGGATGCCCACCGCCGACACGGGGCCATGGTCTCGACCCGGGGGGCCATGGGCAAGGCCGATCAAGTCACCCAAGTTTCCAGCTTCAAGGAAAACATGCAGTTGCATGACGATCGGTTTTTGGACATCGTCCCCGAGGCCTGGTGGAATGGTCCTTCGGCAGCAATGGTGACCTTGTTTCCGAGTGTGATTTTTCAGCAGCAGGTCAACAGCGTGTCCACCCGCCACATCCAACCCGACGGGCATGGTGCGTTTGATTTTGTGTGGACCCATTTTGGTTTCGCCGAGGACACGCCCGAGATGACCCGGCGACGTTTGCGCCAATCGAACTTGTTTGGCCCCGCTGGATTTGTCTCCGCCGACGATGGCGAGGTGATTGAGTTATCACAAATGGGCTTTGAACAAAAACCACAGCACCGGGCATTGGCCGAATTGGGCGGGCGCGATGTGGCCGATGCCGATCACATGGTGACCGAATCGCTGATCCGGGGCATGTATGCCTATTGGCGCAAGGTGATGCAGGCATGAAGGTCGATTTGGATTTGTTTTTTCAGTTGCAGGCGCTGTACACCGACTATGCCTTGGTCATCGATGCGGGCCAATGGGAGGATTGGCCGGCGTTTTTCATCGACGAATGCGAGTACAAACTGCAACCGCGAGAAAACCATGAGCGCGGCTTTCCCCTGTCTACCCTGTCGTTTGAAAGCAAGGGCATGTTGATGGACCGCGCCTATGCCATTCGCGAAACCTTGTTCCACGACCCCTACTACCAACGCCATGTGATAGGAACGCCGGTGGTGCGTGCGTTGCGCGATGGGGTCATTCACAGCGAGGCCAATTACGCGGTGTTTCGAACCAAGTACAACAAAGACAGCACAGTGTTCAACGTGGGCCGCTACATCGACGAGGTGGTGCAAACCGAGCAAGGCCTGAAGTTTGCCAAGCGCTGGTGTATTTACGATTCTGAGATGATCCCCAACTCCATCATTTACCCCATTTGAGGATCTCATGACCCGCCCTTGGACGGCCGTGGCCGCGCAAACCGACTTGTTTGAAGGTGCTGGCATTGGTGTACAAGTTCAAGGCCACCACATCGCCTTGTTCAGCATCGAAGGCCAAGCCTATGCCACCGATAACTATTGCACCCATGGCAACGCCTTGCTGTGTGATGGATTCATCGAAGGCCATGAGGTGGAATGCCCGTTTCACCAGGGCCGCTTTGATGTGCGCACAGGCGAGCCCACCTGTGCGCCTGTGACCCAGGCGCTGAAAACCTACCCTATCAAGATGGAAGATGGTCAGGTCTGGGTGCAGTTGTGAATCGCAGCCTGTTGTGGCGGCCGACCCCTACTTGGGCCGGTACATGTGGAACAACTGTTCAGGGCCAATGCAGAAGTAGTCTCCGGGCCCGCCACCTCGGGTGATGTGCTGGGCATGGGCGGTGTCGTACACACCGTCTTTGAGCATGCGCCGCTCGATGTGCACCCCCACCACTTCGCCCAACACCAGCCAAGTGGGCACATCGGCCCCAGCGGCCGACTTCAATTGCATGATTTGGCTGACCTTGCACTCAAAGGCCACCGGGCTTTCTGCCACGCGCGGTACATCCACGATGCGCGATGACACAGGGGTGAGGTTGGCCAATTCAAATTCATTGACATCCGGTGGTACGGCTGCGCAGGTTTGGTTCATGGCCTCGGCCAATGGCTGGGTCACCAGATTCCAAACGAATTCGCCGGTTTCTTCCACATTGTTCAAAGAGTCTTTGCGTGAGATGCTGGAAAAACCCACGATGGGCGGTATGTAGTTGAACGCATTGAAAAAACTGTAGGGGGCCAGGTTGAGCACACCGCTGGCACTGCGGGTCGAAACCCAGCCGATGGGTCGGGGGGCGATGATGGCATTGAACGGATCATGTGGCAGTCCGTGTCCTTGAGCAGGTTGGTAAAAATGAATATCTGAGGACATGGTGTTGTCAGGGGCTGGTAAAGAAATGGCGACCCGCATTTAACCATGGGAGGGCAGCATTCCCTTGCGCACGATGAAGTCCACCACCTCGGACACGCCGGTCTGTGTTTTCAGATTGGTCATGACAAAAGGTTTAAGGTTTTGGGCCTGTGTTCGCATGCGCACCGTGTCCGCCTCCATCACAGACAAGTCTGCACCCACGTGCGGGGCCAAGTCGGTTTTGTTGATGATGAACAAATCGCTTTTGGTGATGCCAGGACCCCCTTTGCGTGGGATTTTTTCGCCAGCCGCTACATCGATGACATAGATGGTGAGGTCGCTCAGTTCGGGGCTGAAGGTGGCGGCCAAGTTGTCGCCGCCGCTTTCCACAAACACCACATCGGCATTGGGAAATTTGTCCAGCATGCGGTCGATGGCTTCCAAATTGATAGAAGCGTCTTCACGGATGGCGGTGTGGGGGCAACCCCCTGTTTCCACGCCCATGATGCGCTCGGCGGGCAAAGCGCCGCTCACGGTGAGGATGCGCTGATCCTCTTTGGTGTAAATGTCGTTGGTGATGGCGATCAGGTCGTAGTCCTGGCGCATGGTTTTGCACAGCATCTCCAGCAAAGTGGTTTTGCCCGAGCCCACAGGGCCGCCGATGCCCACGCGCAGGGGAGGGAGTTTTTTGGTGCGAAAAGGAATATGGTGCAGTGCAGTGTTCATGATCGAAACAGTCGTGAATATTGGGTTTCATGGCGCGCCGACAATATCGCCAAACGCGGGCTAAAGGCTTGACGTTGATCGTCGTTCAAAGACATGGCGTGATCGACCGCCGATGGAATCTCGGCACTCAAGGCGGCCAAGATGCGTTGACCGCTGCGTTGACCCAGTGGCACCGATTTGATGGCGGCTTGCACCATGTTTTCTGCCCAGGCGAAGGCGGTGGTCAGCAAACCATCGCGGGCTGCCACCGCGCGGGTGGTGAGGGCCAAGGCGAACACCAAGGGCCAGGTAGGTGGCAATTGTTGGCAAGTGCTCAGGCGCTCGGTGTCGACATCGGTGTGGTTGCGCAACCAATCGAGCAGCGAGCGCCCCATTTGTTCGGTTTGCAAACGGATCTCGAAGGTTTCGCGGGTTTGCATCACCCAGGCATTGAGTTGGTTCAAGCGTTGCACATCGTGTGCCTGCCAAGCAAGCATGGCTTGTGACACCACGGGCAGTTCGCTGCGCGCTTGCACCAGGTGCAACTGGTCTTGCAACCAGGTTTGGGCGGATGCTTCGTCATGCACCAAGCCGTGTTCCACTGCGGCTTCAAGCCCTTCTGAATACGAATAACCACCCACGGGCAAAGCCGGCGAGGCCAGTTGCATCAACCAAAGCAAGTCGGAGGAAGCAGCTTGCATGTCAATGGTCGTGGCTGCAATGCGGCCCATGCACATGACCATGTTGGTGGTCATGGCTGTGTCCATGTGCGTGACCGCCATGGTCTCCGTAGGCACCACGCTCGGGTTCAAAGGCTTCGTCCACGGCCACTACCGTCAGATGCATGGCGCGCAACATGTCGGCCAACACATGGTCGGGTTCAATTTTCAAATGATCGGCTTGTAACTCGATGGGCACATGGCGGTTGCCCAGGTGGTAGGCCGCTCGCGTCAAGTCAAAAGATGTGCCGCGTTGGTCATCGAAGGTGATGCGCAACACGGCTTGGGGGGCGGCCAGCACCTGCAACAGAGAGCCGTCTTCACCGACCAACACATCGCCACCACGGATGACGCTGCCGCGAGGCAAAAACACACCGACGCTTTGCCCCAGGCTGTTGGTGGTCTCAAAGCGGCTTTTTTGCCGCACATCCCAATCGAGGCTGACCTTGGCAGCTCGATTGAGCAGGGGCTTGGCCAGGCCGAGGCCTTGGCGCACGAGTTTGGCGTAATGAATCATGGGGTCAAAACAAGAAGTAGCGCTGCGTCATGGGCAAGCTGCTGGCAGGCTCACAGGTGAGCAACATGCCATCGGCGCGCACCGCATAGGTTTGGGCATCCACTTCCATGCGCGGGGTGATGTGGTTGTGAATCATGTCGCGCTTGCCCACGCCACGGATGTGTTTCACTGCGCTCAAGGATTTGTACAAACCGTATCGTTCACCCACGCCGGCTTGCAGCGCGGCTTGCGACACAAAGCTGAGCGACCCCTTGTGCAAAGCGCCACCATGAGCGCCAAACATAGGGCGGTAGTGCACCGGTTGAGGTGTGGGGATGGAGGCGTTGGGGTCGCCCATGGCCGCCATGGCGATGAAACCACCTTTGATGATGATAAAGGGTTTGACGCCGAAGAATGCGGGTTTCCACAGCACGATGTCGGCCCATTTGCCCACTTCCAGGCTGCCCACGTCGTGGCTGATGCCGTGCGCGATGGCCGGGTTGATGGCGAGTTTGGCCATGTAACGCTTCACGCGGGCGTTGTCATGGCGATCGGTATCGCCTGGCAAGGGGCCGCGTTGCTGTTTCATCTTGTGCGCGGTTTGCCAGCAACGCAGGCTCACCTCACCCACACGGCCCATGGCTTGGGAGTCGGAGGAAAACATGCTGATCGCGCCGATGTCGTGCAAGATGTCTTCGGCGGCGATGGTTTCACGGCGGATGCGGCTTTCGGCAAACGCCAAGTCCTCGGCAATAGCGGGGTCGAGATGGTGGCAGACCATCAACATGTCCACGTGCTCATCCAAGGTGTTGATCGTGTAAGGGCGCGTGGGGTTGGTGGAGGAGGGCAGCACATTGGCTTGCCCCACCACTTTCAAAATATCGGGCGCATGGCCGCCGCCCGCACCTTCGGTGTGGAAGGTGTGGATGGTGCGACCTTTGAAAGCCGCCACCGTATCCTCCACGAAGCCAGATTCATTCAAGGTGTCGGTGTGGATCGCGACTTGGGTGTCGGTCTCTTCAGCCACATTCAAGCAGTTGTCGATGGCTGCGGGCGTGGTGCCCCAGTCTTCGTGCAGTTTCAGGCCAATCGCGCCCGCGTTGATTTGCTCATGCAAAGCGTTGGGCAAGGCCGCATTGCCTTTGCCCATGAAGCCGAGGTTCATGGGGAATGCGTCTGCTGCTTGCAGCATGCGCTCAATGTTCCAAGGGCCAGGTGTGCAAGTGGTGGCAAAGGTGCCCGTGGCGGGCCCAGTACCCCCGCCCAGCATGGTGGTGACACCGCTGCACAAAGCCTCCTCAATTTGTTGAGGGGCAATGAAGTGGATGTGGGTGTCGATCGCACCTGCGGTCACGATCATGCCTTCGCAGGAAATGATTTCGGTGCCGGGTCCGATGACGATGTCCACGCCGGGTTGGGTGTCGGGGTTGCCCGCCTTGCCGATGGCGGCGATGCGTGAGTTCTTGATGCCAATGTCGGCCTTGACAATGCCCCAGTGTTCCAAAATCAGGGCATTGGTCAGCACGCAGTCCATCGCGCCACCGGCTTGCGCGCCGGTGCCCGGCGGACCGTTGCGGGTGCGTTGGCTTTGTGCCATGCCATCGCGGATGGTCTTGCCACCGCCAAATTTCACTTCCTCGCCATAACCACCGGCTCGCAGCGTGAAGTCTTGCTCCACTTCAATGACCAGGTCGGTGTCGGCCAAACGCAAGCGGTCACCGACGGTGGGGCCATACATTTCGGCATAGGCGCGTTTTTCAATCTGAGCCATCACTGGTCTCCTTTCAAGGCGCCTTGCACATCACCGCGAAAGCCATACACCTGACGATCCCCCGCGTAGTCGACCAATTCGACCGTGCGTTCCTGACCCGGTTCAAAGCGAACCGCTGTGCCCGACGCGATGTTCAAGCGCATGCCACGGGCCGCCGTTCGATCAAACTGCAAACCATGGTTGGTTTCGGCAAAGTGGTAGTGCGAACCCACTTGAATGGGGCGGTCGCCCGCGTTGCGCACCACCAAGGTATGGGTGCGGCGACCAGCATTCAGGGTGTGATGCCCGGCATCGGTGAAGAGTTCTCCTGGGGTCATGCTGCAACCGTCCACACAAACGGTGCCAGCAAGCTGACGCCAAACAGTGCCATGCTCCAACCACTGACCCGTTGAATCAGCAAGGCGTGATTCAAACGCATCAATGACCGACCCAACAGCGAGCCCGCCAGATGCAATCCACAGGTGCACAGCAACATGCCCAGCATGAAACCTGTCCTGGCAGTTGCGTCGGCTTCCAACCCGTGCGCCATGCCATGAAACAAACCAAAAGACAGCAACATGGGCCACATCAGTCGTCCCAGCTTGATATGCTGTTGACCCAATAACAAACCCATGATCAAGACCGACATGGCTATCATGATTTCTGGGTCAGGCAGGATGCCACTCAGGGCGCTGGCGACAAAGCCGACAGCCATCGAACACACAAACAAGGCAGGCGCCAGCCAGACATGCCGTGAATGAAAACGCGCCCAAAGCCCCACTGCGAGCATCACCAACAAATGGTCTGGGCCGGTCAGTGGATGAAGCAAGCCACTGAAGAACGCAAGTTGATGGTCCACCAAGCTGGAGTTGGGGTGCGCCCAAGCGGTGTTGGCCACCAACAAGGTGGCAGCAATGATCAGCAAGCGTTGCAAAGCGTTCATGGACATGAAGAACTCCTGGGGTTTCATGGATTCAAACAATGGGTTGGTGCACGGTCACCAGTTTGGTGCCGTCAGGGAACGTGGCTTCGACCTGGATGTCGGGAATCATCTCGGCCACGCCGTCCATCACATCTGAACGGGTCAGGATGCTGCGACCTTCGCTCATGAGTTGCGCCACGGTTTTGCCATCCCTGGCGCCCTCCATGACCGCAGCGCTGATGAAGGCCACGGCTTCCGGGTAGTTCAATTTCAAGCCGCGGGCTTTGCGCCGTTCGGCCAACAAAGCCGCTGTGAAGATCAGCAGTTTGTCTTTTTCGCGGGGTGTGAGTTCCATGATATTTCCCTGACCACATCCAAAGCAACATTGTGATGCAACTTGTGTGCCCCGCCATCGGGCTGACCTTGTTTGGCAGGCCATTGAACAGCGCAGGTTTGGTGCTTGTCTTTTCCAACGCTGGACATGGGCCGCCCATTTTTGGTGCGATATCGCCTGGATCATTCCCCGCCGTGGTGCGACAGGACTTTGTTGGGGCGAACTTTTGAGATGACCAATGGGTTTCTCAATCTCTTTGAGCATGGCATGGCGATTGCGTAGGGGTTTGCAGGCGTTATCAAGCGCCCATATTCCTCAACCCATTTGTCTGGAGTCTGTTCATGTTTAACCGTCGTGGTCATTTGAAATCGCTGGCATTTGCCGCCGCTGTGGTCAGTTGCAGCCTGGTCGCCATACAACCCGTGTTAGCCCAAGAAACCATCAAGGTGGGGGTATTGCACAGCCTGTCTGGGACCATGGCCATTTCAGAAACGGTGTTGAAAGACACGGTCTTGATGGCGATTGACGAAATCAACGCCAAAGGCGGTGTACTCGGTAAAAAATTAGAGCCCGTGATCGTGGACCCGGCCTCCAACTGGCCCTTGTTTGCTGAGAAAACCAAGCAATTGCTGACCCAAGACAAGGTGTCGGTCATTTTTGGTTGCTGGACATCGGTCAGCCGCAAGTCGGTTTTGCCCGTGGTGGAAGAGCTCAATGGATTGTTGTTCTACCCCGTGCAGTACGAAGGCGAAGAGTTGTCCAAAAACGTGTTCTACACCGGCGCAGCCCCCAACCAGCAGGCCATACCGGCGGTGGACTATTTGATGAGCAAAGACGGCGGTGGTGCGAAGCGATGGGTCTTGTTGGGGACCGACTATGTCTACCCCCGTACCACCAACAAAATTTTGCGCGCCTACCTCAAGAGCAAGGGGGTGAAAGACAGCGATATCGACGAAAAATACACCCCGTTTGGCCACAGCGATTACCAGACCATCGTGGCCGATGTGAAGAAGTTTGCAGCAGGCGGTAAAACCGCTGTGGTCTCGACCATCAACGGCGATTCCAACGTGCCTTTCTACAAAGAACTGGGCAATGCTGGCTTGAAAGCCAAAGACGTGCCCGTGGTGGCCTTTTCGGTGGGTGAAGAAGAGTTGCGCGGTGTGGACACCAAGCCACTGGTGGGTCACTTGGCGGCATGGAACTATTTCATGAGCATCAAAAACCCTTCGAATGATGAGTTCACCAAAAAGTGGGCCGCCTATGCCAAGGCCAAAAACATTGCGGGCCACAAAGACAAACCTTTGACCAACGACCCAATGGAGGCGACCTATATCGGCATCAACATGTGGAAGCAGGCGGTTGAAAAAGCCAAGTCCACCGATACCGACAAAGTGATCGCTGCCATGGCCGGTCAAACCTTCAAGGCACCTTCGGGCATCGTCTCCAAAATGGACGAGAAAAACCATCATTTGCACAAGTCGGTGTTCATCGGTGAGGTCAAGGCCGATGGCCAGTTCAACGTGGTGTGGAAAACCCCGGGTCCGGTCAAGGCCAAGCCCTGGAGCCCTTACATCGAAGGCAACGACAAAAAGCCAGACGAGCCGGTCAAGAAGTAATCAACACAGCGCTGTGCTGTGGGCGGCTCGATTCGGGATGGGCCGCTGAGTGAACCTCGGGGAGGCGGCCTGGCCCCTCCCCTTTTTGATGGCATCAACATGTTTTTTTCTTTACAAGGGTTTCGGCTTGGCTTGGTGGTTTTGTGTGGACTGTTTTTGTCCTTCGGCGCCCAAGCCCTGAGCATGGAGCAAGCCCGTGGTTTGTCAACGGGTGATACGGATGCGCGTGTGAATGTGCTCCAGCAGGTGTTGCAGCAAGCCGACCCCGCCACAGCGGTTTTTTTGCAAGCCTTGGCCGATGACAACGTGAAAGTTTTGGGCGACAAGGTTTGGATGTTGCGCGAAGGCCAGCCTTTGAGCCCGTTGGACGCTTCTCCCCAGGCCATGCCCGATGACGCACTAGACGTGGTCAGTAACAACCGCATGCGCGGAGAAGTCGATGCCGCATTGGCCGCTTTGAAGCTGCTCAGTCCCGACAAAAGCGTGCGCATGCAAGCCGCCCAGGCATTGATCAAAGAACCCGATGCGGCCAAAGCGCCCTTGATTGAAAAGGCTTTGGCCGTTGAAAAGGATGCCGAGGTGGCCAAGGCTTTGCGCTGGGCCCAGGCCGCAATGGACATCAGCCATCCAGATGCGGCCACCAGAGCGAGAGCAGCACATGACTTGGCCCAAGCCAAAACACCACAGGTGCAGTTGCTGTTGAACCAACAGTGGTCGCAAGAGAGCGATGCAGCGGTCAAAGCCCAAATTGCCTCCGCTTTGCGCGACATACAGGCTGCATTGGCATGGGGTGAGCGTTGGGGTGTGGTGTTTACCGGTGTCAGCTTGGGATCGATTTTGTTACTGGTGGCTCTGGGATTGGCCATCACTTATGGTTTGATGGGCGTCATCAACATGGCCCATGGTGAATTGATGATGGTCGGTGCCTACGCCACCTTTGTGGTGCAAGGTCTGTTTCGCCAATACCTGCCCAACCTGTTTGATGCATATTTGATTGCAGCGTTGCCGGTTTCGTTTTTCAGCGCTGCCTTGGTCGGGGCCGCTTTGGAGCGCGGGATTTTGCGCCATTTGTATGGTCGACCGCTGGAGACCTTGTTGGCCACCTGGGGTATCAGCCTGATGCTCATGCAGGCCGTGCGCAGTATTTTTGGGGCGCAAAACGTGGCTGTTGAAAACCCCAGTTGGATGAGCGGCGGTGTGCAGGTGTTGGCCAATTTGGTGCTGCCCTGGAACCGTTTGTTCATTGTTTTGTTCGCATGGCTGGTGTTGGTCGCCATGGCCTTGTTGATCAGCCAAACCCGCTTGGGACTGTTTGTGCGCGGTGTCACCCAAAACCGGGCCATGGCTTCGTGCATGGGGGTGAACACAGCCCGCGTCGACACCACGGCCTTTGCGTTGGGTTCTGGCATAGCGGGTTTGGCCGGTTGTGCCTTGAGCCAGGTGGGCAACGTGGGGCCTGATTTGGGCCAGGGCTATATCGTGGATGCATTCATGGTGGTGGTGCTCGGCGGCGTAGGGCAACTGGCTGGGACAGTTTACGCGGCCCTGGGACTGGGTGTGCTCAACAAGTTTTTAGAAGGTTGGGCGGGTGCCGTATTGGCCAAAATTGCGGTGCTGGTGTTCATCATTGTCTTCATCCAAAAGCGACCCCAGGGCTTGTTTGCGATGAAGGGTCGCAGTGCCGAGGCTTGAAATGGGTTCATCTGTATTGCCCGCACCCGAGCCTTTGCTCAGCCCCAAAGGATGGGGCATGTACTTCGCATGTATCGCCCTGGTGGCTGGCTTGGCACCCATTTTGAATTTGGTCTTGCCCAACGGTCATCCAATGCATATGAGTGACTTTGCTGTATCTTTGCTGGGCAAGATCATGTGCTATGCCATTTGTGCATTGGCGATGGATTTGATCTGGGGCTATTGCGGTATCTTATCGCTGGGTCATGGTTTGTTTTTTGCCTTGGGCGGCTATGCCATGGGCATGTACCTGATGCGCCAAATTGGGCGTGACGGCAATTACAAATCGCTATTGCCCGACTTCATGGTTTTTTTGGATTGGAAAGAATTGCCTTGGCATTGGGCCTTGAGCGACAGTTTTGGGGCCACCTTGGCTTTGGTGGTGCTGGCCCCCGGCTTGCTGGCTTTTGTGTTTGGCTTCTTTGCCTTTCGTTCACGCATCAAAGGGGTTTATTTCTCTATCATCACCCAGGCCATGACATTTGCATTCATGTTGCTGTTCTTTCGCAATGAAACTGGCTTTGGTGGCAACAATGGCTTCACCGATTTCAAGCGCATTTTGGACATGCCATTGGCCACAGCCCACATGCGCATGGTCTTGTTTGTGCTGACTGGCTTGACCTTGTTGGGCTTTTATTTATTGGCCCGCTGGCTCATGCGCAGCAAATATGGCCGTGTGCTGCAAGCGTTGCGCGATGCCGAGAGCCGCTTGATGTTTTGTGGCTACTCGCCTATGCCCTACAAGCTCAGCATTTGGGTCTTGTCGGCAGTGATGTGTGGGGTGGCCGGGGCCTTGTATGTGCCGCAGGTGGGCATCATCAACCCCAGTGAGATGAGCCCGGCCAATTCCATTGAAATCGCCATTTGGGCTGCTGTGGGAGGGCGCGGCACCTTGGTGGGCCCCATCGTGGGCGCATTTTTGGTCAACGGCGCAAAGAGTTGGTTGACCGTGACAGCCCCAGAGTTTTGGTTGTACTTTTTGGGTGGCTTGTTCATCGTGGTGACCTTATACCTGCCCCAGGGTGTGGTGGGCTGGCTGCGCCAGATGGGTTCGCGCTGGGGCCAAAACGCTGCACCGGGCAAAGGGGATGGATCGTGACACCGGACTTGATGGCCCAAGGCGCTGAGCGTTATCAAAAGGCGCTGGATCAAAAGGCCAGTGCTTCGGAGTCTGGTGGTCGAACCGCGAGCTATGCCCGCTTGCACCAGGCCGGTGAATTGGATTTGGCCCACGGACGCATTCTTTACCTGGAAGATGTGCATGTGAGCTTTGATGGTTTCAAAGCCATCAATGGCTTGTCGCTGGACATTGCACCGGGTGAACTGCGTTGCATCATTGGCCCCAATGGGGCAGGCAAGACCACCCTGATGGACATCATCACCGGCAAAACCAAGCCTGATGCAGGCCGTGTGTTTTTTGGCAGCACCATTGATTTGTTGCGCTTCAGAGAGCCAGAGATCGCCCAGTTGGGGATTGGGCGGAAATTTCAAAAACCCACGGTATTTGAGCAACTCACGGTTTACGAAAACCTGGAACTGGCCTTGAAGACCCACAAGGGCGTGAGCGCCTCCATGCGCTTCAGGCCCAATGGCACTCAACGCGATCGGCTCGAGGAGGTATTGCACACCATCCAATTGCCCTCCGCCGTTTTGAGCACAGCGGGCAAGCTCAGCCACGGTCAAAAGCAATGGCTTGAAATTGGCATGTTGTTGATGCAAGAGCCCAAACTGCTGCTGCTCGATGAACCGGTGGCCGGCATGACCGATCATGAAACCGAACGCACGGCCGAATTGTTTTTATCCCTCAAAGCCAAGCACTCATTGATGGTGGTCGAACACGACATGTCTTTCATTCGGCGCATATCGGACATTGTCACCGTGCTGTGCGATGGATCGGTATTGGCCCAAGGCACCTTGGACCAGGTGCAAGCCGATGAGCGGGTCATCGAAGTTTATTTGGGGCGTTGACATGCTGAGCGTTCAACACATTCACCAATACTATGGCGGTTCGCACATCTTGCGCGATATTTCCCTTGATGCCCCAACCGGGCAAATCACCGTTTTATTGGGCCGCAACGGCGTGGGCAAAACCACTTTGCTCAAGTCGCTGATGGGATTGGTGCCCATCCGTGAGGGCAGCATCAGCTTTGCGGGCCAATTGATCACCCGGGCCACCCCTTATGAGCGGGCCCGTGCCGGCATTGGCTATGTGCCCCAAGGTCGTGAGATTTTCAACCGATTGACAGTCGAGGACAACCTGCGCATGGGCTTGGCCACGCGACCCGGCAATGCCCGCATCCCAGACGAGTTGTTTGAACTGTTTCCCATCTTGGACCAGATGCGACACCGACGCGGCGGCGATTTGTCAGGCGGGCAACAGCAGCAATTGGCGATTGCCAGGTCCTTGGCCGGTGGCCCTAAGTTGCTGGTGCTCGATGAACCCACCGAAGGCATTCAGCCCAGCATCATCAAAGACATTGGGCGGGTGATCCAGCAATTGGCCCAGCGCGGGGACATGGCCATTTTGCTGTGTGAGCAGTACTACGACTTTGCCCAAGATTTGGCCGATCAATATCTGGTGATGGAGAGGGGTGAAATCATTGCCCAAGGCCCTGGATCGGAAATGCGAAGCAAAAATATCCGGCAATTGGTTTCGATTTAACCCAGGGTTGATTTTTCCCTGAAACGCTTTGTCTGTTTCACATGGCCCAAATGCGTGCAGGCGCCGTGGGCATGCGCCATATGTCAGCACGCCAAGCCAGCCATACTTGCTGGAGCAAATCAAAAACAACCTCAACCTGGGGCGCTAAAACGCGCAACACCACCATCCTCGGGTCTGGTGAGGTGACACCTGACCATTCCTTCAAAGGGCTGGCCTCACAACACTGTCGCGCCACATTCAGCGCCATTTGCCTTTGCCCTTCGTCCCACATACCGCCCTGGGCCATCACCAATGTTCCCATGCAACGCTGTTGGGCCAAGCCCAGCGCACTGTTGAGCATCCGATCATCCGACGCAGCGATGCGGGCGCGTTCCAACCACATGCCTGAAATTTCCAAGTGTTGCGAAAAAACACCTTGTTCAAAGGGCAGGTGGGCGTGCGGCAGGCCCAAGGCCAGCATGTCCCAGGCCATGACAGCGCTGTTGGGTGAAAGCTCGCAAATCCATTGGTTCAAGGCCTGGCATCCGCTGTAGGCAATGCTCTCCAAAGGAAGCCATTCAAACCTGGCACCAGGGGCCAAGCGGACATGGGTTTTTTGTTGGGCCAAGCCTTGCTCGCTGCGGTAATAACGTGTTGCCCCCGGTGTGGTGATCAGCGCATGGGCACCTGCATCGACCTGGATTTGGATGTCCAAGCTATCGCCCCCCACCAGGCCACTGGGCGGGTGGACCAAGATGTTGTGACATACCGTATCGCCTTCTGGGTACAGGCTTTTGAGCAAGCGCAGTGGGCCTGCATGCTGGTGGCGAACGACCGTGCGCTGAAATGAAGGGCTGTAGTGCAGCTTCAGCTGGGCAGGCCAGTGGCTGGCAGTGGAGGGCTTGTCAGCGCACATGTCCTCGGCATTGTGACGCAGATTCTGGACCTGCCATCAAGCCGTTCATCGGCTGTCTTTTTTCTCCGCCTCGACTTGCCGTGCAATGGCTTCCACCTGTTCGTTGGACATGCCAAACTTGGTCTGAAGCGTTTTAAGTTTTTGCTTTTCTTCTTCAGTGACCACGCCATCAGAAAGTACCTCACGCACTTCCATCTCATAGAGAGATTCGCGCCGCTGAACTTGTGAGGTGTAGGCCGTTGCCACCACGCCCGTCAGGATGGCGGCCAGGGCAATGGCCAAAATTTGCGTCACCACCACCAAGGCGACTCCGAAGTAAGTGACAGGATCCACATTGCCCCAACCTGAGATGATGGTCAGCACAAACCAATGCATGGCGGCAGGAATGGATGGGAAAACCTCCGGCTGGTCATGGCCTTCAATGATGTAGATCAAAGATGAAAAGAGCAAACAACTGATGAGCAGCAAAAACAGGGCAGAGGAAAAGGAGTCGCGTTCGGATTTGATCGCCTCAAACATGTCTTCCATGGCACTGTTGTAGCGCGAGAGTTTGAAGATGCGCAACAGGCGAAACATGCGCAGCACCCGCAAATCAGCGCCCGGCATGATCAGTTGGAGGTAAAAAGGCACGGTGCTGAAAAAGTCGACCAAGCCAAATACACTGAACAAATATTCTTTTCGACCTTTCCAGGCCAAGCCAGGCTCGCTGCCCAGGTATTTGCGGCCATACGACCACACCCGCAACACATACTCCAGCGAAAACACCACCACACTGAAGGTATCGAACACATGGAAAAGTTGCTCGTACTCTTCGTGCAGGGATTGAACCGATTCCAAAATAATGGCGACCACATTGGCCACCACCAATGTGGCGATGAAAATTTCAACGACTTTGCTGGTGCGGTCCATCACCGCCCCGTCCAAAACCTCATAGATACGGCGCTGTAGTCGCGCCAAAGGGCCCAATTGGTGTGCAGTGGTTTGGGTCATGATGCACGTTCCGCATTCTGTTCGTCGATCATGGCCTGAACCTGGGCATCAGACAACCGGAATTGTTGCTGTAGGCGGCGCAAGCTTTCGCGTTCTGCCTCGGTCACCACACCGTCAGACAGCACTTGACGCAACTGGCTCTGGAACGCGGCCTTTTTGCGGGCCATTTGGTTGGAGAAGGCCGAAGCAACAATACCGGTCATGATGGCGGCCATGCACACCCCTAAAAACCCGGTCAACAAGGCGATGATTTCGCCGGCTTTGGTGACGGGCTCAACATTGCCATAACCAGCGGTGATGGTCACGATGGCCCAGTAGATCGAATGGGGAATGGAGCCAAAGTGCTGGGGTTGCTCATGCCCTTCGGCAAAGTGCATCAACGAGGCTGACACAATGGTGGCTATGACCAGCAAGAAGGCCGCCGAACCGAAGGCTCGGCGTTCGGAATAAACCGCGGTGAACAGGTCTTGCAAAGCCGTGTTGTATTTGGACAGTTTGAGAATGCGCAGAAGGCGCAAAACCCGCAAGATGCGCAAATCCAAGGTCGGAAAGAACACATGCAAATAAAACGGCATGGTGGCAAAAAAGTCAATCAATCCAAATGGGCTGAAGATGTAACCGCTTCTGCCCTTCCATGCGCCACCTTCCGTGGACCCGAATTTGGCACCCAGGGACCACACCCTGAGCACATATTCGAGTGTGAAAAACATCACACTCCAAAACTCCAGTTCGTGGAAAAAGTCTTTGTAGTCAGCATGCACCTCCGGGATGGAGTCCAGGATCACGGCCGAGCAATTGACCAAAACCACGACGGTGATCAGCCATTCCACATACCGGCTGATGGCATGTTTGGGCGAACCGTCAAGCACCTCCATGACGGTGCGCTGCAAACTGGGCGGGTGTGTGTCAGATGTTGTCACGTCAAGTCAAGTTGAGATAAAAAACGCGCCCCACGGGGGCGCGTTAAAGATTGAGTGGCTCAACGGCTTTCGTTGATGCGATTCCAAATATCGATTTCGCTCGCGGTCAGACGGTCATCTGTCTTTGCTTTTTCCAAAAATGCCGCTTTATCGACATAAATTCCCAATTGGGAAATCTGGCTGAGAAGGTATTTGTAATGCTCGATCGAATGCTGCAGGTTTTGCGCAATCACATTGGGGGGTAATTGCAAAAGGCTGTTACGGGCATTTTCCAATTCAAGGTTCAGCACTTCAAGAATGTGGTTCATTTCTTCCACAGTCAAATGCAGTCGTTTGGCTTCAGAGCGCAACAAGGCAATTTCTTCATCGTCGAGTTGACCGTCTTTGAGCATTTTCAAAATATCGGCTTTTAAGGTATCTCGCTCTTTGTGCAACTGATCGCTGAAGGCAGACGCCAATAAGCCGGCCGGGATGGCAAAAATGCCAATGCCCAACAAAGCCATGACCACCGTCATGGCACGGCCAATTGGCGTCACGGGTGAGATGTCGCCATATCCGACCGAGGCCAAGGTGATCACCGCCCAATAAATCGCAGTGGGGATGTTTTCAAACTTATCCGGCTGGGCGGCATGCTCGAACAAATAGCCCAGGCTGGCGGTCAGCACGATGAGCAAGATCATGATGAAGGCAGCCGCGCTCATCACCGGCCATTCACGCTTGATGACCTTGAACAAGGTGGCGGTGGCATCGCTACCGCGGGTGAGTTTGAGCAAACGCGCCAAACGGAACACCCGCAAAAAGCGCAGGTCCAGCACTTGATGGAGGAATACTTCCAAAAAGAAAGGCAGGATGGCCAGCAAATCGATGAAGGTCGATGGATTGGTGATTTGCTTGATGCGGCCAAACACCGGGTTGTGGTGAGCCGGCTCTTCCACCGAGGCATAAATCCGCATCATGTATTCGATGGTGAAAACGGCCACCGCAATCGTGTCCAAAATCACAAACTCGATGTTGATGAGGTAGCTGACCGAAGCCACCGACTCCAGTACCACCGCAATCACAGATATCAACACCCATACGCCAATAAACACATCAAAGAAGTCTTTGAGATTGCCGCCATAGGGGCTGTTGAAAACCAAAGCGTGGATTTTTTGCCGAAAAGTGCGCTCTCGGTTGAGATCTTTGAATTCTGACCAAGCCGGCAAAAGGATGCGGAAAATCTTCAGTATTCGCAGCAACCGCAAGAACCGCAGGGCGCGCAGGTCCACCGGCACAATGGCTTGCAAGAAGAAGGGCAAGATGGCCAACAGATCAATGATGGCAAAGGGACTGAACACATAGGCCAAGCGCGGACTGCCTTTGGTTTTGAATTCTTCATCTTCGGGTGCCAGGAAAAAACGTGTCAGGTACTCGATCACAAAGACCGCGATGGAGAACACGTCGAAGGCATGGAACCAATTTTTATAGGGCTCAAAAATGGCGGGAACCTGCTCAAGCACCATCGTGAACAAGTTGACAACAATCAAAATGGCAATCCATTTGTCGATGCTTTTTTGGTAGTTGCCTGGAATATTGGGGTCGAGCAGCCAGGCATACAGCCACTGTCGGCGCGGCAAATCAGGGGAAATATCGGCCTCAACCTCTGCACCCAACAAGGATGCGGCATCCAGGTCAGAGATTTGTATGGCTTTGCGGGGTTCTTCCATGATGCACCTCAGAATTCAAACTCGGCCACTTTGACCGCATAGGAGCCCTTGTCACAAACGGACACGCGCACCTGGATTTTTTGATCAATGGGAACCTCCGGGGTCAGCGGCGAGATGATGGTGGGGATGGCCGAACCTGGGGGCGTGGCCGTGATTTTTTCCATCACAATATTGCCGGCCAAACTGCGATCCTCGGGGTTGCATGCGGGGGCAAAGTCCAATGCCATACCTTCGTGAAACGGGTTGTCCAAGGTTTTCATGTTGGATTGCAACAAAATGGCATCTAAACAGCCTCCCCATGTATTCGCTGACACAGCGGGTTTGTCGATGGCGGGGGTTTCGCCAGCGGGTGCAGGTGGCGTTCCAGCACAAGCGGGAACGGCAAAGTCGGCTTCGAAGCGACCAGCGGTGGCATCTTGCATCCAGTTCACAACGGCTTCACCGTTGCGTTTGGCAATTTCGGTTTTCATGGCTTCTTCGTAAGCCAGTTTGCCCAAAAAAGCTACAACTATCAAAGCCACCACGCAAGAGAGCAAAAACAACCAATCGCTGTGGGTGGGTTGGGTGGAGACAGGGGGAGCAGAGTGCGTTGGAGAGGGGTTCATGGTTTGGCATCCTGTTTATGAAATGGCAAATCTGTAATAGTTTGCCAAGGACCAATCCAATGATATTCGCAAAATAAATCGTAAATTAAAAAAATTTGTAAATCACTCAAAGTTGGGTTTATTTTTTTACCTGGGTTGAATAATTAAGGGTTCACCCTGATTTGCCCGCGCTGACAACGCAAACATTTGCATGTGGTGTGCGGCACACGACCTGATGATGTGCGCGTGCCCAAATTGGAAGGTCAGGCATAAAACCCTCAATGGCTTTCGGATGAGGCAAGCTTTGAAAGGCAAGACAAACAACAACCGGCAAGACTGTAAATATTCAGGTGTTTTGTGAACTGCGGTGCGCCCATGCCGTGGTGTTCTTTTCAATGAAGCTGAACAGTTCGTACATGGCCATGGCCATCACACCCACCACCACCAAACCGGAGAACGCCAAGCCCATTTGCATGGCCGAACCCGCCGAAATCAGCAAATAGCCAATGCCTTCGTTGGCAGCGGTCATCTCCGACACCGTGGTCCCCACAAAGGCCAAAGTGATGGCCACTTTGAGAGAGCCGAAAAAATAAGGCATGGAGCGTGGCAAACCCACTTTGACCAAAACATCCCAACGCTTGGCACCGAGCACCCGCAACACATCTTCCAATTCCGGCTCCAGGGTGGCCAAACCGGTGGCAATGTTGACCGTGATGGGGAAAAAGCTGATCAGAAAAGCCGTCAAGATGGCCGGACCAATGCCAATTCCAAACCACACCACCAGTATCGGGACAAAAGCTGCCTTGGGCAGGGCATTGAAGGCGGTCATCAAGGGGTAAACCGCGGCATAGGCCAGGCGCGAGCTGCCAATCACAAAGCCCAACAAAACACCGACACCGATGGCAATGCCAAAACCCGCCATGGTGACCCAATATGTGCGCCAAGCATGGGCCGCGATGACGCTGGAGAACTCCACCGTTTGCTGGGCAATGCGCGATGGGCTGGGGAAAATAAATTCAGACACCGAGAAAGCCCGGCACAGACCCTCCCAGATGAGCAAGGTCAACACCAACAGGATGATTGGCGACCAGCGTTCGAGTGTTTTTGGGTTCATGGGGCTTGCCAAGCGGCTCAGGTTTTGCGAATGGCGCCGATGTGGCTGCGCAAGTCGTGCACGATATCGGTGAATGCCGGGGTGTAGGTGATTTCCAAATCGCGCGGGCGCGGCAAATCAATTTCTCGGCGCACCACAAAGCGGCCGGGGCTTTTGCTCATCACATACACCGTGTCGGCCAAAAACACCGACTCGCGCAGGTCGTGGGTGACCAAGATCACATTGAAGCGTCGCTCGGTCCACAGGTCGCGCAGGGTGCACCACAGCTCTTCGCGGGTAAAGGCATCCAAAGCACCAAAGGGCTCATCGAGCAAGAGCATTTTGGGTTCGTGGATCAGGGCGCGGCAAATGCTCGCGCGCTGTTGCATGCCGCCCGACAGCTGCCAGGGGTATTGGCGCTCATAACCACCCAAGCCCACGCTGCGCAACAAGTCGATGGCGCGGGCTTCGTATTCGGCGCGTTTTTCTTTGAACTGGCTGCGGTAGGGTTCGACAATTTCCAGGGGCAGCAGCACGTTGTCCAAGGTGGTGCGCCAAGGCAGCAGCGATGGCGCTTGAAAGGCCATGCCACTGATTTTCAGGGGCCCGTCAACCGTCAGGCCGCCCACTTGGATGCTGCCTTTGGTAGGGCGGCGCAATCCGGTGGTGAGTTTCATGAATGTGGATTTGCCGCATCCGGAGGGCCCCACGATGGCAATGAATTCGCCTTGTTTAACCTGCAGGTTGATGTCTTCAACGGCAAAGTGGTTTTGGGCCAGCAACTCTTCGTTGTAAGCCAACCACACGTTTTGAAAGTCGACGAAGTTGTCGCCAGCGGCAGTCACGGCATTCATGAATTGAAGCGCTCACTTTTTGGGCAGGATATCGAGCTCTTTGGCGCTGGGCAGGTAGTTGCTGTTCCAGATGGCATCGGCATTGACGCGTGACTTGGTATTGAAAGCGTCCGAAACTTGCGAAGCCATCAGCGACATGCGCGGTGCTTGGACTTGGCCAAAACCTTCTTTGCGCGCATCGGGGCTGTTGATCACGGTGTCAATGGCCAATTTGAGGCGGCGGATTTCGAGCTCTGTGTTGATGATGCCGTCGCGCGCCTTGACCGATTCAATCCCTTTGGCGGGGTTGGCAATCACGTCTTTGGCGCCTTTGGCAAAGGCCTTGAGGAAGGCTTTCACCGCTTCAGGATGTTCTTTCAAAATTTTGGGTGAGGCAATGATGGCATTGCCATACAACTTCACGCCAAAGTCGGGGTATTGCATGACCACCACGTCTTCGGCTTTGACGCCGCGGGCTTCGATGTTGAGCAGCGAGGTGAAGGTGAAGCCGGTGATGGCATCCACATCACCGCGCACCAGCATGGTTTCGCGCAGGGGTGGGTCCATGGCGGTCCAGGCCACGGTGCCAATGCCGTTGGCCTTTTGGAAGATGGGGAAGGCACGGCGACCGGCATCAAACACCGGTGCGCCCAATTTTTTGCCGGCCAAATCAGCGGGCGCTTTGATGCCCGACTTTTTGAGCGCCATCACCGATGCTGGTGTGTTGTTGTAGACCATCATGATGGCCACGGGCTTGTTGGGTGCGTCTGGGTTGTTGGCGTGGAACTCCATCAGGGCGGCCAAATCGGCAAAACCCATGTCGTAACTGCCAGAGGCCACGCGGGTGACTGCACCGCCAGAGCCGTTGCCGGCGTCGACAGTCACATCAAGTTTGGCATCTTTGAAGTAGCCAGCGGCCACCGGGTGGGTGAAAAACGCGGCTGGGCCTTCAAAGCGCCAGTCGAGTTGGAATTTGATCGGGGTGGTTTGGGCCAGAGCCCAGTTCGCCGATAACGCCACGGCGGCGAGAAGGGAAAGCTGGAGAAAGGGGCGTTTGGACATGGTAACTCCTAAATGATGATGAAAGGGTTTAGCAATATGGATGCCCAGCGCAGGTGGTTTGAGGAGCGGACATTCTGCATTTTCACCCATCCGCCAAAGCCCATTGCACCTCTGACGTGCATCGCACGGTCATTGTGGTGCGCGATGCACCACGATACCCGTTGTAGGCATTGAGGACAGCAGATCAACCCGGCGGATAGATCTACCCGCTTGAAATTGTATACAGTCTGACTTGACCACGGCCCCATGAAAACCCGGGTGCATGGGCCGCCACTGACCGGTCTGATCGCGAACGCTGGTCAGCGTTGAGGCGCAATGCTTGAAATTGGCCAATCCAGAGATGACTGCACGCTGGGTTTGCGCCCATTCAAGGGGCAGACCGAACCGGTGTGAGAGGGCTTGGTCGGTCAGTGCGCTTCGGCCTGTTTGGCCGCTTCAACCGCTGCTCGGTTGTCCGCACGCGCGCCGTTGAAAAAAAGGTTGAGCAGCACAGCGGCAATGGATGCCAACAAGATGCCCGATTCGATCAAAGAGTGAAGGGCGTGCGGCATCCACTGCTTGAAGTTGGGTGCGATCAGCGGAATCATCCCGATGCCAATGGAAACAGCCACGATCAACGCATTGAACCGGTTGTGCTTGAAGTCGACCCCGCCCAAAATGCGAATGCCGGTGGTGGCCACCATGCCAAACATCACCAGGCCGGCGCCGCCCAGCACCACCGTGGGCAGTGACTCAATCAGGGCAGCCATTTTGGGCAACAACCCCAGCGCCAGCATGATCAATCCACCAGCGACGCAAACAAACCGGCTTTTAACCCCAGTCACCGCCACCAGACCCACATTTTGGGAAAAGCTGGTGTAGGGAAAGGTGTTAAAAATACCGCCAATCAGCGTCCCCAGGCCGTCGGTGCGAAGACCGCGTGACAAGGCGGCCTGGTCAACCGAGCGTTCAGTCATCTCGCCCAGCGCCAAAAACATGCCGGTCGACTCGATCATCACCACAATCATCACCAGGGTCATGGTCAAGATCAGCACCGGTTCGAAAATGGGCGTGCCAAAGTGAAATGGCGTGACCAGGTCAAACCAGTCGGCCTTGCCCACCTTTTCAAAGGTCATCAGGCCCATGGCAGTGGCGGCCACGCCGCCAATGGAGATGCCCAACAGTACCGAAATATTGGCCCAAAAGCCCCGACCAAAGCGTGCAATGATCAAGATGGAAACCAGCACCAGACTGGCAATGCCCACGCCGGTCAATTCGGCGTATTTGGGGTTGGGCATCTTGGGCATGAGGGCCAAATCTTTGGGCGCGGTCGGTAACACTGAAGCTGTTGAACCTGATGCGGACAAGGCCGCGTCGAACCACTGTTGATGCTCAGGGGAGACGATAAGGGGTGCGGTTGGCCCGACTGGGTTGCCAAAAATCCAATGGATGCCGATGCGCATCAGACTGATGCCAATGACGGCAATGATGGTACCGGTAACCACCGGTGGGAAAAATCGCAATAAGCGACTGACCAAGGGCGCGATCAAAACGGAGATCACGCCAGCCCCGATGATTGAGCCAAAAATCAGTTGGGCACCGGCACTGCCTGGGTTGGCGTTGGCCATGGAAATCATGGGCGCGACTGCGGCAAAGGTCACTCCCATCATCACGGGCAACCGAATGCCAAACCATTGGGTCGCGCCCAATGACTGTATCAAGGTGGCCAATCCGCAACAAAACAGATCTGCCGAGATCAGGAATGCCACGTCCTCGGGGTTGAGTTTGAGTGCACGCCCAATGATCAGCGGCACGGCCACCGCGCCCGCATACATGACCAGCACATGTTGCAGCCCCAAGACAAACAATTTGCCCGAAGGCAAGCGGGCGTCAACCGGGTGAACAGACAAAGCCATGGCAAAACTCCTCAAAATAGACAGTGATTGAACCGGTCCAAATCGTATTCAGGACAGTTTTGCGAACTGTATACATAAAAAATGAAACATAAATAAGTAATAACACCGGGATCTGCTTTTTTAAGAGACCCTGCAGCCGTCAAGACGGTCGTTCACGCCAATGCAACCGGCCAACCGGTTCCTGAACCCTTGGAACCTGCGATAACGTTGACAGCGTCGATTGGGTGAGGACGGGCTCAACAGCCTTGTGGCATCAATTCAGCAAATCCAGCAGGCTGCGGGCCACCACCTGGGTGGCACGGCGCAGGTCCTGCAAATTCAGCCGTTCATCGGCCCTTTTAGCATGCGAGTCCAGCACCGTGCGCGGTCCTGCGCCGTAAATCACCCCGGGGATGCCGCGCTCGACATACAAGCGCACATCGGTGTAGAGCGGTGTGCCCACGACTGGGATGGATTCGCCAAAAACATCACTGGCATGTTTTTGCAGGGCTTGCACCAATGGCCGATTGCCGCTCAGCGGGACCATGGCGCGTGCCAACAATATGCGCTTGACCTCAACCTTGAGTTGGCGCCCGCCGCGCGGGGGCTGAAAGCTGGCGGCGGCCTGGGCAATCACGTGGCGCAAATGCGCTTCTACCTCGGTCGGGTCTTCCTCCGGGATCATGCGCCGGTCGAGCTTGAGCACCACTTTGCCGGGGATGACGTTGGTGTTGGTGCCGCCTTGGATCAGCCCCACATTGAGATAAGGGTGGGTGATGCCCTCGACCTGGGAGCGCACATTCAGGTAGTTGGCATTGAGAGCGTACAAGGCATTCAAAATGTGGTTGGCCCCTTGCAAGGCATCCACACCGCTGTCGGGAATGGCCGCATGGCTCATCTCGCCGTGCACCGTGACCTCCAATTGCAAGCAGCCGTTGTGCGCCACCACCACCTGGTAGCTGAACCCAGCGGCCATCATCAAATCGGGTTTGGTCAGGCCTTTTTGCAGCAGCCAGCCGGGGCCGAGTTCGCCGCCAAATTCTTCGTCGTAGGTGAAGTGCAATTCCACCGCGCCTTTGAGCGGCAAGTTCAGCGATTCAACCGCCCGCAGGGCAAAGGTGTAGGTGGCGAAGTCACACTTGCTGACGGCGGTGGCGCGCCCGTACATATGGCCGTCGGCTATCTCGCCGCCATAGGGGTCGTGGGTCCAGCCCTCACCAGGAGGGACCACATCGCCATGCGCGTTGAGTGCAATGGTCGGGCCCTGGCCAAAGTGTCGGCGCACGATCAAATTGGTGATCGATTGCAGGCCTTGGGCCTGCACTTCACCGGCGGGCAACTCGTGGGATTCAACCGCCAGGCCCATGCCGCGCAGCAACTCGGCGGTGTGCAAGGCATGGGGCGTGTTGTTGCCCGGTGGGGTGTCGGTGGGCACCCGCACCAAAGACTGTAAAAAGGCGACTTCTTCGTCAAAGTGCTGGTCGACCCAGGCATCGAGTTGTTGGTGGGGGTTCATGGTGAGGTCGGGGTGTCCAATTGGTCAAGCAAATGGGAAAACGCATCGATGGCCAGTTGCAGGTCATCGCAACTGACACTCTCCAAGGGGTTGTGGCTGATGCCGCTGTTTTCGCCGCGCACAAAAAGCATGGCCTGGGGCATCACTTCGTGCAACTTCATGGCATCGTGCCCTGCGCCACTGGGCAAGCGCAGCAAGGGCAGGCCCAGGGCTTCTACCGCGCGCTCCCAGCGTGCCTGCCATTCGGGGTGGCTGGGTGCGGCTGCCACACTGAGGGTTTTTTCGATCTGGTGGCGCACGCCACGGCGCTGGCAAATGGCATCGAGCTGCGCCAACACATCGGCCACCAAGGCATCGCGTTGGG
>Ga0214923_10000762_pt1 | contig 47915 bp, 29 predicted proteins | sample LL1510_MetaG_FD_177993 | JGI IMG/M metagenome (GOLD analysis project Ga0214923, IMG submission 177993) | Freshwater microbial communities from Lake Lanier, Atlanta, Georgia, United States - LL-1510 | ecosystem: Environmental > Aquatic > Freshwater > Lake | place: USA: Georgia | collected...
ATCATTGGAAATAATTTATTTGTTCATGCTGGTATATTACCTAAAATAGCAAAAAAATATAGTGTTGAAAATTTAAATAAATTATTAACTTTATATTTATGGGGTGAATTAAATAAAGATGAAAAACAAGCACATAAAGATATTTGGTCAGGTAGTAAAACATCTCCTTTATGGATTAGAGATTTTGGTAAAATGGGTACTAAAAAAGAAGAAGACCCTGAAAATTATAAAGATGATAAGAAATGTAAAACTTTATTAAAACCTATACAAGAAATTTATAAAGTTGATAAAATTTATATTGGTCATACTCCTTTAATGAAAAATGGTATGACTAGTGTTTGTGATGAAAAAATATGGTTAACTGATTATGGTTCTTCTAAAGCATTTGATAAATTTGATAAAAAATATATTAGTAGTGAAAGTGAAAAATCTACTACATTAAGAGATGCTAGAAAAACTCATGTTTTAGAAATATTAGAAGATGGTGAAAGGGTAAATATATTAAGAGAATAAAAAAATATTAACAATTACTATTAACAATTACTATATCACTGTTCAAATCATCATCTGATACATTTTTTTTAACAGTTCTATTTAATTTATCAATCAAATCATCATATGTATAGATTTCATTTGGATATTCATTTTGCAATCTTTTAATTATATAATCTGACATATAATTACAAGGAATTGTATCACTTTTCAAAAATGCTTCCATAGTTTCAATTTTAACATCAAATGTATTCTTAAAACATAATAGTGTTTTATAATATTTGTTTGTTGTTTTAATAATTACATTTTGCCAATAAGAACATAGTTTATTTAAGATATGAGGTTCTTTAATAGTTAAATATGTATTATGAACAATTTTAATTGCCAAGTCTGTAACCATTTCTTTTGGCATTTTATATTTCTTTTCAATTATATTTAACATTGAACTTAGATCATCAGTATAATAATGATTTGTATAAATATTTGTATAAAATGATACCATACCAAATTTACGACATAAAAGTTCATGTAATGTTTCATATTTACATTCATATAATTGGTCAAAATATTCTATCAATTGTTTGAAACTTAGATTTGGATTATCCATTTTTTCAATCCAATATATCTTGCTATATTTCAATACTTCTTCAATTTTACTATTTATAATAACTGTAAACTTTTCAAATGATTTTTTATCTTCAATAAAATATCTATTTGTAATAAAACATTCTTTATATGTTTCATACATTTTATGTATTAGTTGATAAATATCAATTGATTTATTTGTTTTCACATATGTCCAGAAAGCTTCTGTAAATTGTTTACCATAATTTATCATAAAATTATCATAAATATTATACAAAAAAATATATTCACCTAGTGGTTTATCAAATGTTTTAATTAGTTCTTCTAGATATTTATAATATTTTTGAAAAAGATTTAATTCTTCTGTTATATCTATTTTATTATAATTATTTATAATACTTTGTAAATCTAGTTTAATATGGTCTAATAAATAATCATATTGACTTTGAGTACTTAGAATTTTTTGCATAACTATCCTAAATTGGTCATAACCTGTCATTTTCATTCTATCTTTATATCCTGATTCATTATCAATATCCTTAAATATTTCTGGTACTTTTGATTGTTTTTCTTCATATGACATTTTATTCCATTTTGATTTACCATATTCATTTGCACCAAATTTATTAAGATGTTTTTCATCTAGTTTAGCATTAGGGTTCTTTTTATACATACGATAAACATAAGCATCTTCACATGAAATAGGTAAAATATCATAATCAAGTTCTCTATATAATTCTTTTACAGTTGCACCAATAATAGAATTAGCTTGATCAAACATTTCTTGTAATTCTGTATCTAAACAATATTTATTAGTACGTGTATTTAGTGACATATCATCGCATTTATTAAGAAGAATTACTAATCTAGTATCTACATTATGTTTAAGTTTATTATTTTTAATATTTGTAATAATCATTCTTAAAATATCTGTTTCATCAGAAGTATTCATAGCACTATAAATATCAAGAACAAAAATAATTACATTTAGTTTTTTGAATACACTATTTATATATTGATAATATACATCTTTTGTTCTAGAATCATTAAGGCCAGGTGTGTCATAAATTGTTAATACAACATCTTTTTTCAATGGCATAAAATCATGCAATCGTGGTACATAATATTCTATTTCTTTAATATCTTCCAATTTTAGTTTATAGGTTGGGTCTTCTGTTTTTTTCATAATATCAGTATTAATTGTTCTATTTTTTTGAAGAATAGTTTTTACATCAACTTGTTTCAAATCTGCTACTTCATGATATACTTGTGGAACTGCTGTTGTTCTTTTAATTTTCATATCAGAAAATTGTTCTACAAATAAAAGATTTGTGAAAGTGGATTTACCAGCTGATACAGGACCAGCGATCATTATATTAATATTCATTTCAGGGTTCATTATTAAATAGATATAAAAAAGTATGTTTTCTATATCTATTTACTTCAATTTTTTACTCACATTCTGGACATGAACAACTTTTGACTCTGCCAAGATATGAAATACAATGTTTACATATATCAATATGTTTACATTTAATAATAGGTGATTTTTCGAATTTATCAAAACAACGACTACAATGAGTTATTTCACGTTTTTCTATTATTTGTTCTGATTGTATTTTTTGTATAATTTTCTTTTTTGGTTGGATATCTATAGGTTCTGTTTCCTTGTACCATTCACCATCTATTAAATCAAATAATTGTTTTATTTCTTTTAGATCGACTTTGAAAAATTCTCTATTTTTATTTACTCTATATTTATCAAATATTAAATGTAATTTCTTTTCTTTCTCTTGATGGTTTTTTACTTGTTTAGCAAATTCTAATTTAAAAGGTGTTAATAACCCTGTTGTATTTAATTGTGTCATTCTAGCTATTGGATCATTTTTTGTAAATCCTATCTTATAAGTATCTTTATATGATTCATTAGATAAACAATAAATATAACCTATATCTACTTGAGACATTTTTAATTATATAATGCGATGATACTTTAAGTTAGTTATTAGTATATTTTGATTAATTATTCAACAATATTCAAAATAAAAATATTATTGAAAAAATATAAAAAATTGATTTCACTTTGCTCAATGAATGTTTGTTTTAGTCGCTTCCTATCCTTTATCTTTTGCTTTAGCAAAAGATAATCCTAAAACAAAAAATTGATTTCACTTTGCTCAATGAATGTTTGTTTTAGTCGCTTCGCTCGTGGGAGGCATTAGCGGAGCTAATGTCTCCCATCCTTTATCTTTTGCTTTAGCAAAAGATAATCCTAAAACAAAAAATTGAAATAAATAATCATTAAATATATTGTTTTATATATTATAATAAAATGAATAAAGAATTTTTAGAGGTTCTAAAATATAATAAATTATGTATTCAAAAATATTTTTATGATAGTTTATCTACTCCACATCCTTTATGTGATGGTCATATTATTGCTTATAATAAAAAAGGTGATAATAATAATTGGTTAAAAATTAGAAAAACAACTTTAGAAATTGATGATGTAACAAAAGAATTAACAAAAAATAATTTTAAGATTATATTGATTCAAAAAACAGAATATTTGAATAAATGTAAAAATCTAATAGAATTATTATTTAATTATGCTAAAACAAAACGACCTAATGGAAATAAACAAGAAGAATGGATTAAATTTAATCACCAAATTTCTATTTCAAATATTATAATGTCATTACTTTTAATGATGAATGATAATGTTGTTATTCCTTCAGATGTTAAACAATATAAATGTACTGATAGTGAATTAAAAATGATGAAAAAATCTGATGATGATTCAGATGAAGAGTTTTTTGCTGGATTAGTTGGAGGTATTTTGATAGGTGGTTTAATAGTTGGTGTAGGAGCCTTAATATCTAAAGTATTTTCTGAAACTAAATGTCCATCATCAATTAAACAAGGTATTTCTTGTGAAATTCTAGAACTAATATTATTGGATGATAAAGAAAATCCAATGTATTATTATACAAGTGGTAAAATTCATATTTTACTAACTGATATGAGATTTGTTAAGATAGAAAATTATTGTATAGTATCTGAAATACATTTAGATAAAATGAAATATGTAAAACATATTAAGAATTCAATATTTCATTTTGATAAAATAGAAATTTTAGAAGAATCTGGTAGATTAGAAACATTTGGTATTTATGAAAAAGAAGTATGTGAATATTTTACTAATTTATTAAATGGTATTCTTAGAGAAATTAAACATAAAAAATCAATGGTTAAAGCTATTCAAGCACCTGTAGCAAGTCCTAAAATAGAAGTTATTAAAGAACCTGTAGCAAGTCCTAAAATAGAAGTTATTAAAGAACCTATTCAAAATCCTAAAATAGAAAAACCACCTATTGCAAGAAAATTTATAAAAGCTATAGAACCTAATAAATATATATGTTCAAGATGTTTAGATAAATATGAAGAAAAATCTATTAAAATAAATTGTATGCATAAAGATATATGTATACAATGTATATCAATGTTAAAAAAATGTCCAGAATGTTTAATATCATATACATAAATTAACATATTGTTCTACATAAAGCATCTATAAATGTTAAATTTTTTTATGCTTGAATTATAGATAATAATGATATTAAAGGTAAATCTAAAATTTTAAATATTTTTTATGATACATTATATAATAAAATAATAAAATAATTTATTTATTACATTCACTACATTTTTCATCTGTATCAGATATAGGTATATATTTTTCAAGACACCTTATACAATTCTTTTCAGGTAGTTTAATTTTTTCTGGTTGTTTAATATCATCAATAAATGATATTAAATTACATTTTTTTGTTTGATCGTCATATTCAATAAATCTATCTCCACGCCAACCAATAAATCTATTTTTACTACTGTATATGATTTTTTGTTTTTTAATGTCATAATAGTTATGTAATGGGGTACTATTATTATTATTATTAGTATATATTATTATATTATTATTACAAATACATTTAAAATTTAAATCAGTTCCTTCTATTTCAGCAATATTATATATATTACATGTACTAAGTATCTTTATTTTGCTTTCCATAATTTGATGTATCTGATGATTCTTTTTTTGAAAGAAAAATAAAAATATTGTTTTATCATTATTTATATGTAAATCATGTTTTTTAAATAATAAAAACTTTTGTGTTTCAAAATAATAAATAATATAATTAGATTTCCAATATTGCCTTTCATATAATTCACCTTTCGGTCTACTAATATATTCTATTATCATAAAATTATCCATTATCATTATATTAGAATAATTCATTCTATCATTTTCATCTGCATCTTTTCCCATTATAATATTTTTTGATGAAAATATTATTTCATTTTTATTGCTATCTAATATATTTATATGAAATCTTCTACGCTCTTTAAAAATATCACTCTCAATTTTTATAATTATTAAATTTGGATATTTTGGTACATATAAATTATTTGCAAATAATGTAAATAGTTCTTTATTAAACTTAGATAATATAATAGAATGATGAGATCTATTGTAATAATCGGGGGCATAAGTAATCATTTTAATAGGCTGTTTTGCAATTTCACAATCACATATTGTTAGAGCATAATCAGACGCCCATGAACATTCAATCTTAATGTTTTCCATTTTATTATATATTATAATCTATTATCGTTAATATATTATAATATCAATTTTTCAAAATTTACAACATTTTCTTGTATTTATCCATATTAGCATCAAAAGCTTTTTTACCTAATTCAGCAATTTTAACACCATCAGTAACATCAGGGTTCTTTGCTTTAGTAGCTTTTTGCACAGCTCCAGCAACTTTGGCTGCTTTTGGTCCATTGGAAATACCTAATTTAGTTGCAACATGTTTCTTTAGATCTAAGAAAGCTTTAAAACCAGGGTTGTTACCACCTTCCATAACAATTCCTTTTAATTGTTGTTCTAATTCTTCAGTATTAGTTTGTGAAAAATCATGTTCACTTTCAGATGTTAACATTGAAACTAATTCATTAACATTACCACTACTAACTTTAAAATCACTAGTAGCAGACATTCCTCTGTTACCACCGATCATAGAACTAGTAATAGAATATCCACTTCCACCAGCCATCACACTAGTAGCAGAATTACTAGTAACACTATAATTTCTTTTACCACCACCAACCATGTTTTCACTAGTTATAGAATAACCACTTCCACCAACCATATCACTAGTAGCAGAATTTGTGTAATTTCTTCTACCACCACCAACCATGTTTTCACTGGTCAAAGAGTAAGCACCCCCACCAACCATACCACCATCGGTACTGGTTACACTAAATTCAATAGATGATTCAGAATCAGCACCTCCAAATTGATTTGTATTTCTATCAACAATATTAATATATCTAGGTGGTTGAAAATTAGATTCAGATTCAGTTAGACCAAGCGAAGGAATAAATCTAGACATTTTGATATATTATATAATTAGATAAAAATTATTTTATAAATTTTTTAATATATTTTGTGATTTTTATTTTAATTATTATATATCTAATATTAATAAATGAATTCTGTAGATACATTAATATCAAATACTTTAGATAAATTTAATGAATATCTTATGAAAAAAAAATTAATTAATAAATTTATTTCAGACACAAACTTTGTTAAATTTCAACAGGAAATTCTATCAGAAATTAAAATATTTGTTGATAGTGTTCCAGAACAAGAATTAAAATTAATTTGCAAAACGCAAAATCACATAGATTATGTTAAATTAAATTTAAAACGTTATATTGCTTTCTATATTTATTTATCTGTTGGTCATTTTTACAAAGGAGATAGAGAATTATATATTACTAATATTATTGAAACTAGTAAATATCAAAAAGATACCACAATCCAAATTCCAAATTTTTTTAATAGTGATAATAATTCTAAATTAATTAAATTTTTTACAATTCAAAAACAATTAATTGATTTATTAAAATTAAAATCAATGGATAAAATTAAAATTTTACTTGGTAATAATCCTACTAAATATCAAACTACTATTGAATTTTTAGATATTATTGGTCAAGATTGGGTTCAAGATAATTTATTTGTTGCTGAACCAACTCATCCTATGATTAAAGCTATTATTTTTAAAACTGTTTATTTAATTGAAGATAAAAATGAAATTTTAAAAATGATTAATCAAGAAGAAAAAGATGATGGTGAATATAAATATATTGAAATCGTTGTAGGTTCTCAAGGTAAAATAGCTGATTTTACAACAATTCAAAAATTTTTAATATTGAATAACTTAAATCCTAACATGGCAGAAGAAATATATAGTTATTTAGAAGATATGAAAAAATATTCAGAAATGTTAGATAAATCTTCAAATATAGTTATAGATTGGTTATTTACAAATGATGTTTTAATTCCAATAACAGAAGATTTTTTAAGATATCATAAAGATAGTGAAAAATATGAAGCCGAAAAATTAGTTGAAGAGGGTGTTAAAGAACGTGATGCAACTAAAATAAAATATGTTACATCTAAAATAACTAATATTAAAAATTATTATTCACCATTATTAGAAAATAATCCAAAAATGAAATTAGATATTGAAAAAATGTTTTACAAACAATTAGACCCTAAAATGGTTATTTTATATAATAATGATGAAGAAGTTAAAATTATTCAAAAACTCAAAACAACTAGTTCTGTTATGAGTGGTAATGTTAATTCTGATCTATTAATAGAATTAGATAATATTAGAACTTATGGTTATGTTAATTTTAAAAATTTTTCAAAAGCAGGTATTAAATTAAGACCTTCAAAATCTATTCAAGGTATTAGAAAAACAAACTTGTCAATGAAAAATAAAGAAATGCTTGAAACTAGAATAAGTAATGATATGTTAGATATTTCTATGATCGGTATTGCTTTTAATCCTAGTAAAAGGTCATTAGATTGTTTTACAACAAAAGATTTAATAGATGTTAGAAAAGTTGGTAATGAAAAGAATGGTTATGTTGCTTTTAAGAAAATTATGGCTGCTAAATATGGTAGAAGTAGTAATAGTTTATATTATTGGTTATTTGATATGGAAACAGATGTTCCTAAAACAAAAGAATATATATCATTTGAAGTAAATGCTCAATCACAAACACAAATACAAAATAATATTAAAATAATGTTAGAACAATTACATAAAGATTATGTAAATATTGTTAGTAAAAAATTAGAAGATATTATTGAAGATATGCCTCCTACAACATCTTGGGCTATAGCTGATCTATTAAGACACTGGGATAATAAATTATTAAATTGGGATCTAAATCCTACTATTAAAAATCAAGTTATTGAAAAATTATTATTAGGTAAAGTACCACAATTATTAATAACTCCTGATCCAGTTGATTCACACATTCCAGGAATACAAGAGGAATTAATTGAATTACCAGTTATAAAACGAGAAAAAATAAAATCCAGTGTTATTGAATTAGGTAAAGTTGAAATTGATGTTAGTTTAGAAATGTCTGGTAAAAATCTTGCTATATGTAATCATTGGGTAAAATGGGGGCAAATTAATAAAATTTCTAAATCATCAGAAGAATTTAATCAAGCTATTTTTGATTTTGTTAAACAATATGTTGATATTTCTGATAAAAATGATTATATTTGTAAAAGTTGTGGTGAAACTGTGCAAATTCAAAAATATGTTAGTGAAGCTAGTTTCACTCCTGAAGGTGATACTATTATTACAACCTCGCCAATTGTTAATCAAAATTTAGAACAAATACCTAAATATTCTAAATTTCTTAAAACTATTAGAAATATTGAAAAGAATATTGAAAAATTTGCGTATTCTATTGATTTAGTTTCTTATGTTGGTAATACTCCAGTTATTAAATTGAGAAGAAAAATGATTGTTAAAGATACTATTGATTTAGTTTTATTACATACTGAATGGATTAAAGAAAATAGTAAAAACAGAGGAGATGAATTTAGTAGAAAATATGGTATTGATAAAAATAAATCAAGTTTATTCTTTTTTGAATTAAAAGATGATATTTTCTTAACAAGTTCAACAGATACTGATAAATATAAAATTATTAAATATAATAATATTATTTCTTGGATAGTTTTCAACATGATAACAGAATTAAACCCAGGACAGATTTTAGGAATGAAACAAGATAAAATGTATAACTATTATATTTTCAAACAATTTGGTTATAAAATGTTTGATGGATTATTTTTAAGAGTTTCTCAAAAAGAAAAAATATCAGTTATGAAATTACCTTTATTTGCTTATACATTATATTATTTATCTGGGCAAATGGTTGCAAATCGTATATGGTTATATAATAATAATGATGTATCTAATAAAGAAAGAACACAATTTAATATAGAAACACAAAAAATTATTATTCATACTTTATTAGATTTATTTAATAGTTTAGCTGAAGCTAATTTTGCAGAAGGTAAAAATTATATGTATGAAATTATTCATATGAAAATTAGTGTTAAATTAGCAAATGTTTTTAATGATGCACAATTAATAAAACGTATTGAAGAATTAGCAAATAAAATTATTGGTATTGATACAAATACTAATAAAATTGTAGTTAAACAAAATAAAATCCCCGCTATTAGTTTAGATACACCATATAATCCTATTGTACACAAATCTGTTATATGTACTGATAATATTGTTAAATTAAATACTTTAGATTGGACTAGTGCAAGTAATATGATTGATATTTTAACAAATTGTGCAGATGGGCGTTTTCATATATGGGCTTTTAAAAATAATGATTTAACTTGTTCTTTATGTAATGCTTCTTATAATGATTTGAAAACAAAAAGAGAAACTAGTGAAAGTTTAACAGAAAATGGAAAACATTCATTGGATGAAATTAGATTTAATTATTTGAAAAAATTATCACAAAAATATTGTTTAACTGGTGAACAACATGATTTAGATTCTAATAAAAAATGTTTGAAATGTGGTATAGATTTAAATAATTGGAAACCAAATAATAAAGATTTAGAAAAATTAGAAAATTCTATGGATAATAAAACAACAGATAATTCAAGAAAAATGATGGAATTAATTAAAAAATCCAATGAAGAATTTGTTGAAAATAATATTAAAGGTAGAACTATTTTGAACAAATTATTTAAAAGATATGAAGAAATTGGTTCATCTTCTATATTATTATATACAAAAGAATTTGTAAATAAATTGAGTAAAATATTAGGTGGAAAATTAAAAGATACAAATTATATAATTAATCATGATTATATGGGTAATGAATTAAAAGAACCAATTACATTAACATCAAGTGAAAATAAATTTCAAATTGTTCAAAATCATAGTTTATTTCCAAATGGTGTTGGATTTTATAAAGATAATAAAAATAATGCTTGGGTTTATTATCATCCAATAAATTATCAATATTTAGGTTATTCAACTGATAATAAAACATTGAAAAAGACTAATTCAAATGCTAGTATTAAAGTTGTTTATTCATTGGAACAATATATATTATTATTAGGTTATCCAAATGCTTGGTATAATATGAAATCACTAGATTCTGAAAGAAAATGGGGGGATAATTTGGGTGATGAATCTAAAGATATTGCTATAAAAATATTAAGAGAAAGAATTATGAATTTAAAACAAATTATAACTAGAACACAATCTATTATACATAAAGTTAAAAATAGTTTAGGAAGTCATAATGAAGAAAACATTAAAAATATTGAATCTACTATTGTTAATGAATTTGTTAAAAAATTAGCTAAATTTAATCTTAAAAATATTGAAGGTCATGATTCTGTTTTTAAAAATTATCAAACAATATTAAGCAAAATACCATTAAATTATAATTTACCAAATACTTTAAAAATAGATGTTATAACTGACCATATTGATTTAAATAATTTAAATATGTTATCAAATTCTGATTGTAAATTATTATTTTATTTATTATTTAATTTGGATAGATTATTAGAATATAATAAAGATAATAAAACTATTCAATATGAATTGGCGAATTTAATTGTTAGATCACTTAATTATTCTAGTTCATTATATTGGATCGATAATAATAGTTCTGATATTAGAAAATTTGAATATTTAACAAATACTGAAGCTACTTATATTGATGATAATATTAAAGTTGTTGGGGTTTATAATGAATTACTTACTAAAGAAGAATTAGATAATCCTGAAAAGAAAGAAGAAGCATATGATGAACAAGAAGCACAAGATGCTTTTGATATTGATGATTATGATGATAATGATGATATTCAGGAATCAGCAGAAGTATTTGATGGTTATGAAGAATGATTTTTACAAGCTACACCATTTTTACAATACCATTGGTTTACACCAGTATATTGGGAAATTAAATGTACTAATACACCAGTTAAAAATAATGATTTAGCCATTATATAGTTTTTATTATCAGTTAAAACTATCACACGACTTAAAACATAACCTGATAAATAACCAATTATTACAGTCATTAAACCAACAGCTAATGCTTCCATTAAAAGCCCTTTACTATCCATATATTATATATTGAGCATAAAATATTTTTTAATAAAAAAATTGATAAAATAATATTCAAATTATAATTCTAATAATATTATTAATGTTTATTACTAGAATTAAAAGAAATATAATGACACTATGTGATGTTTCTATGAGAGATGGTATTCAAAGTTTAAGATCACCATCAGAAAAACCATTTTTATGTTTACCTAAAAAATATTTTTTTGTTGATAAATTAGCACAATATGGTTTTGATAATATAGAAATTGGTTCGAATGTATCTAAATCAGTTGTTGAAATGACAACAACAAAAGATTTAATAAAAATGATACATGATAAACCTATAAATTGTAATAAAATGGTTTTAGTTCCAAATTATAAAAAGTTTAAAGAACTATTAGAAATGGATATAGATGCAGTAAATACAATTAGTTTGATAACATCATGTTCAGAAAGTTTTACATTAAAAAATACTAAAATGACTATAGAACAAAGTTTAAATGAAATTCAAAAAATAGTTGAAACAATAAAATATTTAGATAATAATCCAGAATTTATTACAAAATTAAATTTGAGAATTTATATTAGTTGTTGTTTTGGTTGTCCAATTGAAAAAAAATTTTCACAAAAATATATTGATATTGTTGCTGATATTTTCAAAAGATTTTCATATCATAGTTTTGTAAAAGAAATTGTTATTAGTGATACAAATGGAACATTTGATAATTATTTATTTGAAGATTATTTAGGTTATTTTGGATATTCTAATAAATTATCATTTCATATTCATAAAAATAATCCTACATTATCATGGGCGTGTAAAATTATTGAAAGATCATTAAATAGAACATCAAGTTTAGATTGTTCAATGGGTAATGTAGGCGGTTGTTCATCACTTGAAAAAATGCCACCAAATTTACCAACTGTATTGATGTCTAAAGCATATAATATTGTTAGTGGAGAAGATAAATATAATATTGCTCATTTGGATGAATTAGATAAAATATTTTCAAGTAATTTAGAAAATTAAAAAAATTCTAATATTACTTTAATGAATTTAAAAAGAATTATAGAAGTTGCTATGGTTTTAGTAATATGTTTATCTTCTATTAGATTATCTAATGAAGAACCTATACCAGAATATCTAGACGAACTTTTTCAAAGTTCTTTATTTAAATTATTAGTTTTATATGTTATTTGGCTAGAATGTTGTACTATTATACCAATAGGTTTAGCAGTTTTATTAGGTATTATATTACATAGATATAATAAACCAATTTAATTTAATTATCAATAAATTTTTTTATAATTAAATTAATAATATGAATATTAGTGTAATAAATAAAATTATCCTGTTACTTATTATAATTGTTTTAATAAATCATTTAGGTTCTTCAAATATTTTAAAAAGTTTATATAATTATATTAAATCTTTTTTTAATATCGAAGGCTTTATCGGATTAGCATATAATAAAGTTAAAGGTATTAATTGGAGCACCCCAAATATTCCATATGCTAGTCAAGTTGATTTTCCTTGGATAACTGGTGGAAGTGTTAGAAATTTAGATGAATTGAGTTATGATTTATATACATTTTTAAATACTCTAGTAGCATTAAATTTTAAAACTTATGATATGGCTGTACCTAGTGGTGAACCAGTTTTAATGAATGATAAACAAGAACAATTTGTTAAAGATAATATAATGTCAAGATTAAATTCTAAAACCTTTAAATTTAGTAATGAAGAATTTCCATCACAAATATATTACCAAAATACTAATAGAGGAATGTCTATAGTTCCTTTTCAAATAACTGCAAATGTTACAGATGATAGAAATAATGCTGATTTAGGTTCTGCAACATTATATATAGAAGCATATTTAAGAAATGATAATATGAATTCTGTTTGGTTATTAGAAATAACAACTATTAAATTAACTCATTTGAATGGTAATTTATTTAAACCTGATGAACAATTAGGAAAATCTATTTATAAATATGAACAATTTACAAATACTTCTAATAATAATTTTGATAATTTATTTATTAAAGATGATGGAATTAAAATATCCTATGATGATGATTTAATTCCAGATAAAATTGATATGACATATACTGATAATTCATCAGTATATTCAACTGAAAGTTCTTATGATAATTAATTTTTCCTAAATATTTTAAAAAATGCATCTTCTTTTAATATTTTATCAGCAGTTAGATATTCATCATCTGCTAATAACCTACCTCTATCAGAAACATATTCACCTGATTGATATTTAGGTGGAACAACTCTTAATACAAATTCTTTTACTTCTTTTGGTATATTTGGACTTGTCCAAAATTCTGGAAAAAAACCTTTTCTTCCTAATCCATTAAAAAAATAATGTATATCATAATATTTATTTCCTTTTGGAACAATATTAATTTTAGTTGTCCAATCTGCTTCTACTTTAGAATTATCAACAATTCCAGGAATACATGAAAAATCAAAATCCCATAATTTTACTTGAAAACCAATATTAGGAACTTCATAAGCTTGTTGATTAATTTTATATAAAAATACTTTTCTTTTATCTTCCATATCTATAAATTGTAATAAAATATTATTAGCTTTCATATCATTATGTCTAAATGCTGGATATTTAGCATGTATAACAGCAAGAGCTGATAATATTTGAAAAAATATAGTTCTCCATGTATCTAAAGTCATTGTTTTATTATGTTCTCTAATATAATCTAATAGATCACCACCATTAGCCCATTCACTAATTAATATAGAAACATTTTGATAATATTCTCCTTTTTCATATCTTTTAACAAATTCTTCAAATTTTTTATTATTTACTATATTATTTTTTGTTAAATTTAAAAATGGTTTTATACTTGTATTAAATGTTGTAATAGGTAAAATAATATGTGGTGTTTGACCTTTCATTACAAAATTTGATAATATTTTTATCATTAATAATTCTGTATTTTCTGGTCTTTTTACATTATACATATCACCATAATTTTCTTTTTTTGGATAAGCAACTATTTTTACAGCATAAGGTTGTTTATTTTCTGGATTTGGTGGAGGATATACACCTTTAAAAGTATGACCAGTAGAACCACTTTTAACATATAATAATTTGCCACCTAATTCACCTATAGCTTTACTAAATTCGATATATTTTTTTGGTAATAATTCTCTAATATCTTCTGTTCCATTTTGTTTTTCTGGTTCTGGTTGGTGTTTATCAAAAACCATTAATGGATCTAATTTATTACCTTCTGTTGTAACCATTTTTTCAATATATCTAATTCTATTTTCTGTTAATCCTAAATTTTTACTTTTACTCATTATATTAATTAATCAAAATATAATATTTTTAACCGCAAATTTATATTAATTTTTTAGAAAATATATTTTTAGAAACCAAATAAATGAATGGGTTGAGGTTTATTTTTATTTTTTTCCATTTCATTTAATTCTTTACTTTCAAAAATTTTTTTATACTCATCATATATCGCTTTTATATTAAGTGGTGGTAATAATGGTATCGACTGCCAATATTTTCTTTTACCAATATAATCTTGTTGAAAGTCTGTTGGATAATATTTTATAATTGGTGAGGTAGGATCTAACATTAATTTTTGAAAAGGTTTTGGAACTAAATATGAAGATTGTGGTGGTAATACCAATAATAATTGTAATAATGGAGGCATTGGTGTAGCTTGTATCCAATTAATTTCTTGTTTTATTAAATATTTTGACATATCACTAATAAATGGAGGATTATTATAAGGATAAAACCAAGTCCAATCTACACATTTTGAAAAATAATATTGAGTAACCCATTCAATACCTTTAAAATATTCATTACAAATATTTTGTAAATTTGCATTTTGCCAATAATGTTTATAATATCTTGTTTTCCATAATTCTGAACTGTCTGAACCTAATTGAATTGGATCAGCATATCTAAATAATACATTATCAATTTTAAACATTTCTTTATCATATGGGTCATTTGAAAATGTTTTTGGAATTCTTTTATTATGATAGTTATTTAATAGAATTGTATCTTCTTCCAAAGATAAATTTGATAACCATAATTTTAATAAATCATAATTAATTGTAGGAGTATCTTTTATACTAACCATATAACTAAAATTATGTTTTTCTAAATAATAAGTTGCAAAAACTTTAGTATATGCTTTCAATAAATATTCTATACCACTATTATGAATATCTAATGTTGGTAAATGTGGTAAGAAATCATTCCCTAGAAAATAACAAAGAAATATAAAATCATTTATTAAATTTGGTGTTTCTATTGTTTTTATTACATCTTTATCCAAACCATTTTCAAGTAACATTATTGTAATATTTTCTCTTATTAATAATTTCATGTGTTCTATATTTACATATGATAATTTTGGTAAAATTGATTGTTCTACATCTACAGGTGCTCTTTTATCCATTTCTTGAGTTTCTCTCAATAAAAATATATTAGGAGATTGTGAACTCATTGATAAAAATAATAGATCTGCATCTAATCCATATACAACATATGATTGATTTAATTTAATATTTGTTCTAATAAAATCTAATAATTTATGTTCTCCTTCTCCTGCTGAAAAACATGAAGAATATATAACTTTAGTTTTTTGTTTAACAGCCCATATTTTAATAGCAACATCTAATTTAACCATAAAATCTGTAGCTGGTGTAATAGCATTTGAATTCCACCAAGGTTTAATTTCTCTTGAATGTTTTTTCTTAATAGTATCAAATAATTTTTTATCAGCAATTGATTTAAATCGCCTTAATCTTTGTTGTTTAATTTTACTCATTGGTGCTGAACCATCTATAGCAACAAATATACCTTGTTTTGGTTCAACATATTTTGTTAATTCTTCAATATATTCTAATACAGCATTTATCATTTGTTCTTCTAAAGCATCTTGACTAAGTCCATCTTTAAGACCATATTTAGGATTTGCTTCTAATACTTTTTGACAAACAGGATGAATTAAACAATTTGTATCGAATAATAACCAATCTATATTATTAATTTTATTTAATATATCTACTCTATCCAATTTTTCTTTTGAAAAAACAAAACCACTATTAGAATATTGTTTTAACAACCACATAAAAAAGCCAGGAACACCCATTGATTAATGAATAAATAAAAAATTGATTCTAAAAGAAATAATATCAATTTTTTATAATATATATAATAATATGTCAGATGAATGTAATAAAGTTTACAAATATAAATTGGAATTATATGAAAAATTAGAAAAATATTCAATATTTATAAATTCATTTCAAATAGATACTCAAAATAAACAAGAATTATTAGAATTAATTGAAGAAAAATATCATAATTTTTTAGCAATATTTGATTGTTCAAAAGGTGGTGTAAATTTTAATCTTAAACTAATGGATCTAATAATATCTAATTCATTAAATAAAGATTTTCTAGAAACCATAAAAAATTTAATATATGAAAGATTATCAAAATTAGTAAAAATAATCCCTAAAAATATATTTATACACTTAAAATTAAAAACTTATACAATTGATGAATTTAATAATGTATCAGTGGGAATATTAATGAATGATTTAAATATTTATTATAAAAAATTATATTTATATTTTAACAGAATAATAAAAATATTGGAATTGATATTACATTATGATAATAAATATATAGGTTTATTAGCAAAAAAGAGAATAAATATAACAAATTTTTAAAAACCCACACTAAAAGCCATTTTAGCATTACCTTTATGAACAACAAACATATCATAAGATTTAGCAATAAATTTAATTAAAAATTGAGATTTATTTAATGCTAGATTAGAAGTAGAACCATATAAAGTATTTAATAAACTTTTATATTCTTTAATGAATTCATTATTAAATTTAATTTTGAATTCTTTTCCTTTTATTTCCATTAAATTAGCAGTGCCAGATGGTTGTGTTTCTTCAGGATATAAACAAAATGAATTATAAAACACACCAGATGGTAAAATATTATTAAGATATTTCCAACTTTGTAAAAAAGTAAAATAATTCATATCTATAACATCACTTTTAATTTGTGGTGTTTTTGGTATAACATCATATTGTGATAAAGTAAATGTTTGTGATGCTATTTGAGGATTAGATAAATATTCAATAGTATCATATTCCAAAGAAATATTTTGTCCATTTGGTGTAATACCACTTAAATATAATTGTGGTTGACTATACCAATATAATTCTTTACAAGGATTATAAAATCCTAATTCACAATCAAAATTTTGTTGTATAGCTACATTATATATAGATTCATCAAATATTTCACAAATATATTCTAGTTTTGAATTGGCAAATTTACCACGTTCTACATCATCTAAATATATAGTTTGTGCTATTAATTTTATATTTGGATTTGGTATTAATCCTTGATATACATTAAAATTTATATATGGATAATATGAACCTATTTTAGATGCCATAGAATCTTTATCAATTGTATTTGTGCCAATTAAAGCAGTACCATTAAAAGATGGTAGATCTAACATTAATTTAGTATATTGATTTTGTGTTATTATATATTGTGCTTGTGGCATCATATAATTAGTTGAATTTGGATTTATAGGTGGATTATCAGGTGGTGTAATTCCACTTGGATTAGATGCATTTAAATATACTAATGATTGAGCAGGATATAACATATTAATTAATTGATTTTGTGTAAAAGGCGAACCATAATTTAATAATAACCAAGATATTTCATTATCAGATAAATTTGGATATTGTTGTTTTAATGATTCCCAATTTATATAACTAGTATTATAAGTAATAGATTTTGAATCTAAATTATAAGAAATATTTCCAGCTACATATAATAAATTTTGATTTAATATCCAAGTATTAGGATTTGATATATTATTATCTATAGTTACTTTTAATAAATTTTTATATTCACTATCATAATTTTCAAAACAAACAATTTGATTTAATGGACTAATTTTACATGTTATTTTAACAGTTGAATATTGTAATGCTACTAATGGTAATGAACCACCATAATCTTTATTAAACCAAAATATAAGTGGTACAAATATTTTTGAACCACCTTTAGTTATAACATTAAATTCATTTAATTCTGGAACATTTCCAATCATAACATTATAATTTGGAACATAATCCTGTGCTACTTTATGTGTTTGATTTATATGTAAAGCATCTTTTGAATATTTTTGAAATTCTTGTCCTGCTAATTCTAAATTAAAATATTGGAAAAAATTATGTCCTAAATATTCTGACCAATTAAATTTAATTTGATTTGGTTGTTCTAATTTACTTATTATATCAGTCCAATAAATATATTTTGTGTTATAATATGCTAAATAATCTGTTGCTGTTTTATACATTTGGTCAATTTGTTTTTGTATTACAATAACTGTATTTGCATCTATTAAAGTACTTAAACTAGATATATAAGCAGAAATATTTATTTGCGATAATACTAAAGGATCTATAGAATTTTTATATTTATCTTTAGAAACTCTATTACTATAATTAAATTGATAAACTCTATCTTGTAAAACTGATAATCCTATATTATCAGATTGTAAATAACTTGTTAAAATCCTATATAATTGACTTTCAATATCAAACCAACTTTTAAGATTTGTATAAGTATTTAACCATTGTTGTTGACTAGTTGTAGCATTTGTAATTTTTAATAATTTATTTTGTTTATAATAATCTGAATTAATATATTGATCAGAAAAACTTAATTGTGGTAAATCTATCTCTAGATAACATTTTGAAATTAGATCACCAACATTTAAAATAAAACTAATAGAATTATTAAATTCTGGGTCTTGTTCTGGTAATATTTCAACAAATTCTGTAGAAAAGATTGTATGTCTTTTAAATATTTTTTTAAAAAATGTTATTTGAGGGTTTTTGTTTAAAAATATATCTTGATAACCAGAACTAACTATTTGAACTAATCCTCCTGCTGATGCCATTAAAATAAATAAAGATTTTATTTATTTATAGCATTGTAGTATTTTTGAAATTATCTAAATCTGGTTCTATAATATAAATTTCTTTTTTTGTACTTGGTATAACAATTATTTTATTTTTTTCTACCAAAGTTTGTTTTGTAAATAAATGGAACAATACTATAGATAATATAATAATTACTAAAGATATTATATCATATAATATCATACCACCATTCAAAGCATATGAAGCTAACAATATTTCAAAAGTAACTTTTAATAAATCATCAAATAATTGTGTATTATGTTTGGGCATGTATACTATTAACCATTTTCTAAAATAATTATATAAACTATATGTGATTAATGATAAACCAGAATTTGTAAAAAAATCTGCATTTAAATTAATTGGTTTATGTAATAACCAAGAACCAATAACTTTTTGAAAAATAAATATAGAACCAAACCTAAATAAATCAATAGGAGTTTGTACAATAAAATAATCTAATTTATTTTTTGGAATATTATTAACTATTTTTTTTACAAAATGTTTACCTATAAATCCATAAAAACTTAAACCACACATTGTAGAAATAACAAATGCTATCCATTTATGGTCAAATAATTGAGTTTTAAATATAGCAGCTTCTAATAAATTTTGTGTAATAAATAATGTTAAATACAATGTAATATCATATTGTATTCCATTAATTGTATATATTAGATTTGATTTTTCCATTATAATAGACGAGTTTATAAATTTATATCAATCAATAAAATTATAATTTATTTTATATTTTTTTGTGCGTATAATCAATATTTTTAATTTCGTATATCTAAATAATATGAAATATTTTGATTATAAAATTTTAATATTTTTAGGACTTGCTGTAGTTATTTATTTTTTATATAAGGAAATTGATAAAATTAAATATAATATTGTTGCTGTAAATGAAAAATTACAAAATCTATCTAATGATTTTAATAAAAAATTATTATCATCTATCCAACATAAAATAGATATACCTATTTTATTACAACCTGAAAATATATTACCTATTCAAACAAAAATAGAACATATTAGTGATATTGACCCTATTTTATCATTAGATGATGTAAATGATAAAATTGAAGAAATAATAGAGGAAAAAGTAAATGAAAAAGTAGATGAACAAGTAGAGGAAAAAGTAGAGGAAAAAGTAGATGAAAATGTAGATGAAAATGTAGATGAAAATGTAGATGAAAATGTAGATGAAAATGTAGATGAAAGTACATCTGAAGAAAATGCTAAACATGTAGCAATATATTCAAATGATAATGATGAAGCATATTGTGATTATGAAGTATCAGATATATTAAAAATTGCTACAACTACTACAGATGTAAATTTTAATTATCAAGATAATGAAACATTATCAGCACAAATAGAAAAACAAGTATTAGGAAGTGATTATAATGTTACTCCATCAGAAGATAATTTAGAAATAAAAATAGAAGAAAAAGATATAAATTTAGAAAATATTCCAGATGATATTACAAAAGCAGTTGAAGAATTATTATATGGTGTGAAAGAAGAAGATAAACAAGTATCTAATAATGTAGAAGTATCTAATAATGTAGAAGTATCTAATAATGTAGAAGTATCTAATAATGTAGAAGTATCAAATAATGTAGAATTATCAAATAATGTAGAAGTGCCAAATTATTCATTAATGAAATTACCAGAATTAAAACAATTAGTATTAAATAAAGGTCTAAGTTTAACAAAAAAAATAAATGGACAACATAAAATAAAAAATAAACAAGATTTAATAAATGATTTATTATAAAACAATTATTATTATTTAGTACTTTATAATTATAAAATTTTATTAACTAATTCTTCCATAAAATATAATAATATGGAAAAATTTATAGCAAAATAAAATGATAATATTTACTTTCAATTATTAAATTTTTGCAATGTTTATTAGCTTATGCATCATTGAATATGTTTAATTGGTCATGTTGTAATTGTCTAATTTGTCTTATTAAGTCACTCTTAATATGTGGATCTGCTATTGTTTGTAGCAGTTTTTTTATTGTTATTATATTATCTTCTATTTCATCATATTCGGTCATAATTAATGTTTCAATTTTTTCATCATATTCTTCTTTTGATACGTTACTTTCCACAAATGTTCCTTCTAGTATTCTTCCTATATCTTTACTTTCGTTATTATATGTAATAACACCAATGCCAGACAAATATTTTTCAGCTTTAAGTGGATTAATAGGTATGTTTAAATTATTTATTTTAGAAATTCTAATGCTTTTTATGTTTGATGGTGATTTACGTGTTGGATGTTGATGATATATAGCAATACCAGAAATAAATCTATCATTTTCAAAATTACCTTTAAATATATGAATAGGTCCTTGCATAAATTTTAATACACCAGTACCAACTTTTTCCCCATTATTAAATTGACCATAAAATTTCATTGTTACATTACCTTCTAAGTCTTTATAATCATATCTACCTATTTCAGTATCTCCTATTTGTAATTCTTTATTAATATGTTCATTATCTTTAAAATATAAATATTCTTTGATATCTCCCATTACACTATCTACTTCTTCTTCAGTTTGTTGTTTCCCAGATACAAATGAAACTACTGCTGAACCAACTGCAGTAGCTGCTGAAGATACTGCTGCAGTAAATGAACTAACTATACCCCTACTTTCAGGTACTGCTGCACTAGCTTTTTCACCACTACTTTCAGGTACTGCTGCACTAGCTTTTTCACCACTATCTGATGATCCCCACCACGAACCAAGCATACCACCACGTTGTAACTTAATATATTTATTTTTATACTTTAAATATTTATTATAATACATTATATATAAATAATAATAGAAAAAAATATTTATATTAAAAAATGACATAGATAAAATATCTGTTAATAAAATTAAAACAATTTGTATTAAATAAAGGTCTAAATATAACAAAAAAATAAATAAACATCAAAAAATAAACGATTTGTTATAAAAAAATTTTTTTCTATTTTAATTTTATATAAATGGATAATCGTTATTATTCACAAGGTTGCCCAGCACTTTATGACTATAGATTTTTAACAAACTATCAACCAAGTAGATCTTTTGAACAATTTATTAGAAATGTGAATAAAGTTAATTCAGCCCAAGATTACAAATCATTTCTAGAAAAAAATGGTAATACAATTATGTCTAGAGAACTTGCTTATTTTGAAAATACAAACACTTGTAAAGTTCATGGAGTTTGCAGCCCTTTGAGTCACAAAGTAGGCTTTGAAAGTGTTAACGCTTATAAATATTCTCCTAATAAAACTGAAAGTAAATGCACAATGTGTGGTTGAAAAAATTGATAAATTTTTATCTAAATATTTATTAAAATATTATTATTAAATAAAATGACAACTTGTATATTTAATAATTGTAAAATGAGAGCGACTTTTAATATAGAAAGTCAAAAGAAAGCATTATATTGTACCATTCATAAAAAAGAAAATATGGTTGATGTTAAAAGGAAAACTTGTATTGAACCAAATTGTAAAACAATACCAATTTATAATATAGAAGGTCAAAAGGAAGCATTATATTGTAAAATTCATAAAAAAGAAAATATGGTTGATGTTAAACATAAAACTTGTATAGAACCAGCTTGCAAAACACGTCCAAATTTTAATATAGAAGGTCAAAACCCATTATATTGTAGCATTCATAAAAAAGATAATATGATTAATGTAATAAGTATAACTTGTATAGAACTAGATTGTAAAAAACAACCAACTTATAATGTGGAAGGTCAATATAAAGCATTATATTGTGGTACTCATAAAAAAGATAATATGATCAATGTAAAAGATAAAACTTGTATAGAACCAAATTGTAAAACTCATCCAAATTATAATATAGAAGGTAAACAACCATTATACTGTACCATTCATAAAAAAGATAATATGGTTAATGTAAGAAGTAAAACTTGTATAGAACCAAATTGTAAAACACAACCACATTTTAATATAGAAGGTAAAAAAGAAGCATTATATTGTAGTGTACATAAAAAAGATAATATGGTAGATATTAAACATAAAAATTGTATAGAACCAAATTGTAAAACTCGCCCAAATTATAATATAGAAGGACATAAAGAAGCAATATATTGTAGCATTCATAAAAAAGATAATATGATTAATGTTAAAAGTAAAACTTGTATTGAACAAAATTGTAAAACTCGTCCAACTTACAATATAGAAGGACAAAAAGAAGCATTATATTGTAGTGTTCATAAAAAAGAAAATATGGTTGATATTAAACATAAAACTTGTATAGAATCCGATTGCAAAACAATTCCAATTTATAATATAGAAGGGAAAAAAGAAGCATTATATTGTAGTATTCATAAAAAAGATAATATGATTGATGTTAAACATAAAACATGTAAAACCCCATTATGTTCTATAAGAGTTCAAGAAAAATATAATGGCTATTGTTATTTTTGTTTTGTTCATATGTTTCCAGATTTACACATAGCAAAAAATTATAAAACAAAAGAAAAAACAGTAGCAGAGTATATAACCAAAACATTTCCACAATATACATGGATATCTGATAAAAAAATCCAAGATGGATGCTCTAAACGCCGTCCAGATTTATTATTAGATTTAGGTTTTCAAATAATCATTATAGAAATAGATGAAAACCAACATATTGTTTATGATTGTAGTTGTGAAAATAAAAGATTAATGGAAATATCACAAGATTTAGGTCATAGACCAATTATATTCATAAGATTTAATCCAGATGAATATAATATAGGAGAAACTAAAATTCAGTCTTGTTGGAGTTATGATAAGAAAGGTTTATGTAAATTAAAAACTAAATATATAGATAAATGGAATGAGAGATTAACTATTCTAAAACAACAAATAGAATATTGGAGCAATCCATTAAATAAAACTGGTAAAATATTAGAAGTAATACAATTATATTTTGATAATTTTTCATAATTTATTTTAAATAAAATCTATTGATGCTTTATTATATTTTTCTTAAAATGTTTATGGGTTCAATTCTTTATACTCTTAAAGATTTACTCGTTATATATATCTAATATTTTTATTATTTATTTAATATTTTTTGCTGTGTTATTTGAAAAAAATTATAAAACTTTTTTCAAAACTCATTATAATAGAAACCTAATATATGAATAAAATGAACAAAGATAGATTTGATAAACCTTACAGAGTATTATCTACATATGATGAAAAAAAAGCAATGGAATTATTTTCACTAGTTGAAAAATTAGATACACATGAATTATTAAAATTTAGTTTAAGTAATCAAATCCCTTGGGACATTCAAAATACTGTTGGTAATTCATTAATTCATGAATTATTATTATTTAATGCCGAAAAAATATCTGGATTAGCTAAATTACCTATTTGTAAATTTTTAGTTCAAAATGGTTGTAATCCAGATAGTCCAAATAAACAAAATCAAACACCCTTACATATTGCTTGTATGTATCAATTAGAACCAATTATTAAATATTTATTAGAAATAGGTGTAGATCCAAACTATCAAGATAATTTAGGAAATACACCTATATATTATTTATTAAATGGTTTAATTAAATCAGTAGAACAAGATAATACTCTTGGAAATATTTACCAATCAAAAGAAAAAAAAGTAATAGATAAATTTAATATTATTGTTCAAATAAAACAAAAAATATCACAATTAGGGCAAAATATTACTCAAAGTGAAAATTTACCACTTATTTCAACTATTACAAAAACAATTGAAAATTTAATTGATATAGATAGTGATATTAAAAATAATTTTATAAAATTACAAGAAATTATAATGGCACAATCAATAAAAACTAGCCAAGACCCATTTGAAAATATTAATATTAAAAATTCAATAGAATTAATAAGAAATAAAATAAAAGATAAAATTGAATCTAAATTTGGAAAATTTAAAACTATTGATAATTTTAAAATTCATGAAACTACTCCTACATCTTGGGCACAAAGGTCTAATAAATCATCACAATCTTTAATACAAAATGGTAATATTAAAAAAGTTATTAATGATGATATTAAAACTAATATTAGTAATATTAAATCATCTATTTCTAATTTTGTTCCTAAAGATATTTCAAATTTAATGATTAATTTTAATAATTTATTAAATCAATATGTTGAATCTATATCTAAATTTACAACTATTAATGGTGAATTAATGAATTATTCTAACGTTGCACCAGTCCAACCTCCTGCACCTGCTCCTATATCAAATTTAGAAGATTATAAAAAATGGCTAAATAATTTATTAGATTTAAATAATACTATGAAGCACCCTAATTGTCCTGATAGTTGGTCTCATAACATTTGTTGGGAAGAATCTAGATTAATGGCTAATAATATAAATGTTTTAATAATTGACCCACCATCCTTTCATAATGATTTTGATGAATTATTATATATACGTAATACAACAAATTCTCAAGAAGCAGTTGTTGTAGGTGCTTTAGGAGATATTTTACAAATACCAAATATAATAACTATTACTATGGCAGATTATACACATTGGTATAATTTTGAATTTATAGTATTATTAGAACCTCCTGTTATAGCAGGTGGATTATATAGAATAAATCAAGCATCACAATTATTTAATGATATTAATGGTTTACATATAGATTATCGTACAGATTATTATTGGTATATTATATTAGCATGGACTGCTATATTAAATCCAGAAAAATTTGATAACCTTAAAAATTTTAATTTTGAAGATGAAAATGGAAATCTTGTAGATAGAACATTTGCTGATAAATGGCTAGGAAAATTTAAAAATTATCCTTTGAAAACTTGGTTATTTAATTTATATTGTGATTTTCATAGACATCGAAGCTTTTCTAATTTGGATGTTTATATGCCATTTAAATTTTTAATGTTATGTACAGGTTTAGATACATCAAATATAATTAGATCTGTATATAGGGCTTATAAACCACATATTATAACTGAAATTGTTAAAAGAAAAGAAAATCAATTAACACCAGAAGGAATGGAAATTATGTTTATGATGTTATTACAAGAATTTATAATAGCTAATCATATTAATAATTCAGTAAGAGACCCTGTAACTGGAGAATATGTTTATAATCCAGCTATAGTAGGTCAAGATATATTGAATATAGGTAGATTAATAAAAGATTTTTGTCAAAATAAAAATATAGTTATTCAAAATGTTACAAATAATTTAGACCATATTTTAACTATTATTACTAATAAATATGATAATATGACAATTAAACCATTAAAACAAAATTGGAACGATGCTTGTTTTATATTATGTAATTATCATAATCTACCTAAACATGTAAATTTATCTTTTGATTATATTAATAGAGTATTAGATGTTGAAAATGATAGTAATAATATGGATAAAATTATCAAATTATTAAATTCTAATCAACATGTACCATCTTCATTATCTATTTTAAATTATTGGTTAGATTATTGTAATGAATATGTAGGTTCTAACAATATACTAGTAAGAAATTATAATGCTTTAAAATTAGCTCATGTAATGGGATTAAAATATGAAGGAACATGTAATATACATGCATTTCTAAATTTATCTGCAATTACTGCTAATAATCCACAAAATGCAAAAAATAAAACACCTTCTATTATTAAATTATCATCTATTAATGAACATATAATCAATCAACATCAATTTAGAAAAAATGATGGAACTACAGTAGCAATAGTATCTTTAGAAAATGGTTGTACACCTTTACCATTTGGAAATTTATTTTATACTAATATCCTTTTAGATAAAGATATTAAAGCACACTTTAATAATTTAGATAATAGAGAAGACCTATTTCCAAATACAATTATATCTCCAATAGATGGCACTAATTTACAATTTAATAATATAACTAATGTACAAAATCCTTTAATAGCAATAACAGAAGATACATATAAAGCTAAAATAGAAAATAATAATGAAAAATATGAAGTTATATTAAAAATAATATTAAATAGAGTGAATAGTATTATTAATGATCTATCAAATGGAAAAACTACAAGATTAGGAGAAATATTTATAACACATATTCATTCAATTATAAAAATAGCAACATTATCAAATAGTAAATTTAATTTGAAAGATTTAGTAAAAAATATTAATCGAATTAATTCAAATTATTATTTATATTATTATCTATATACACCTAGTCAATTAATTAAATTAAGTCGTTTTAATTATTGGCAAATTCCTGAAAGCACTATTCCAGAAAAATATCAATATTGGGATGATCAAGCAACAGAATTAACTTTTAATCTAGTTGCTGAAATAGGTAATAATGAAAGTAATATATCTAAAGTTGATAAAGGTTTATTAAATTTCTATCCAGCAACTACAAATAAATATACTTTAGTAAATTTAACACCTGAAGATTTTAAAAGATTAAAATCTAGTTCATTACCACCATCTTTATATGTTAGATTAGATGATTTTTATAAATATGTTGTGATTGAATTATCTAAATATATTATTCAACAAATTGATACAAATAAATTAGTAGGAGGTCTTGAAAAAGAAATATATGATTTAACATTTAACTTATTAAATCAAAGTAATATAACACCAGATGTTGGTACACGTGATTTACTTGTATATAATATTGTTTGTAAAATATTAGAAGAATTAGTAAAAAATGTAATTGATAGTAATATTACAAAATATATTTCAGAATTTTATTTCAAAACATTAAGTACAATTTCTCCAGATAATATTAGAGGTATTGCAGGTGCTCAAATGGATTTAGAATTTTCAACTACAATTATTAATGCAAATCCCTTAACAATTCATCTTGGTAAAACAAATATAAATTTTGATAAAATAACAAAAACAAGGGATGTAAAAAATATATTTAATGTAATTAGTCAACAAAATACAGATATGTTTATATTATATCCAAATGATTTTACAATTACAAATAAATATTTAAATAAATCTAGAATAGTTATTAATCCAAATATAATAAATTTATTAATAAAGTATCATTCTACACCTGATATTAAAAACTTTGATGGTATGAGTCCATTTACTTCAATAATAAAAACTTATAATTATTCTGTAATCAAAGAATTTAAAAAATATGGTATAGATTTTAGATTTAGTGGAAGAGATTTAGTTGAAATATTAATAAATGAAGTTAATGATAATGTTTCTAAAGTATTAGGTTCAAATAATACTTTAAATAAACTAGCAAATAGTTCAATGAAATCAATATTAAATAATATATATAATCATCAATCCAGTGAAATAACAAATTTAATAAATTCAAATTTGGAAATAAAAAATAATATTCCACTTAATCTAGATACTTCATTTGCAATCTGTTCTCATATTACTTTACAATCTATGTCAGAATTATTATTAAGAATAAATCCAGATTTTGCATTTGAAAACTTAGCATATATATTTGATTTAATAGATAATAGATTAAATACTAAAATGTTATCAATCAATGTTTTAGATATAATTTCTGGAATATTAAATGTTCCAAATGATGTAAATGTTCTATTTTTATTAAATATAAAAAATAATAAATCAAAAGAATATAGAATTCTTTATGACAAAGAAGAAAAATTAAGAGAAACAATAAAAAATTTAGAACCAGCATTAAAATTGAAAATAGAAACTACTGATTTAAATGAATTGCAACAAAAAATATTATTATTATATAATGAAATCACACATATTCATTCTTTATTAATAGGTTCTACATCGGTGCGATCAATAATACATTATGATGATGATATTATAGATAGATATGAAAAATTACCATATCATCCAAGTGTTATATTTGAATTATGGAATAAATATATAGAATATCCAATAAAATCAAATCCAAATATGTTTATATTACATATATATGGAAAATTAAATGACCTAGTTCAAGATTTTAAATTAAATCCAATTCCTTCAAATTTAGAAAATATAAGTAAAATAAGTCTTGGATTAAATCAAATATCAAAATATTTGGAAAGTTATTTTACAGAACCACAATTTACAAAATATAATCTAATGTATAAAAAATCACTTGATATTATTTCATATTTAACAAAAATATTTATTGGAAATAGTATTGAAATGACTATAAGAAAAGTATTATTTACATATTTTAACAATAGTGAAAATGATATCGATAAAATAAATGATAAAATAAGAATCATTTTGGAAGTTAAACAACCAAACTTGGAACAAAGTTTATTAGAAATGTTACATGAAAAAATTATTCCAAGTATTATTAAAAATTGTAGTGAAATGTATTCAACTCCAGACGAAAAAATGGGATGGGATAAAATTCCTGTTAAAAGTATTTTAGTTGAATTCTTTGAGTTGTTTAAAAATTCTTATATAATAACTGATTTAGAATTAATTAATAATGTATTTGTAGATAAAATATCAAATTATTATGATGTATTATGCACAAAATGTATTACATATTGGATTATAACTATTGAAAATATATATAAACATTTTATAAATATTAATAGAAATACTCAATCATTATTAGATTTAATCAACTAAATCTTCTTCTTTTGCTAGATTTTTCTCTAATTCCTTTATTAAATCAACCTCTTTTGAATTTAATAAAGTATCTATATTTTGTATATGAGCTTCTGTTATTTCTAATGTAAAATCATGATCTAAATTTCTAAAATTAACAGGTATATTATCAGGATAAATAAAATTTACTGTAATATCAGTTAGAGTTGTTATAGGAAATGATTTTGAATAAATTGTTTGTGGTAATGGAACAAATGTATTAAATAATACATCACCTGGGTTACCTGCAATTAATATTTTTGCAAATGATGCATTTGGTGAATTTGGACTATATATATATTCTAAATCATTCAAATACATTAAAAAATAATTATAATTACCTGAAAAATTCATAAATCCACCAGACCAATTAATAGGATTTCCTACTACATTTAATGTATTTAAATTTGAATCTTCTTGATATGGGTCTTGGGAACTAATTGTATTAGCATACGCAAAAATAGAACTTTGTTGTCCTACATTTGCAAATCCTAAAATAGAACCAATTGTATCTGGTTTATCAAATTCTAATCTAAATTTCATATATGTTTTTATTTGAATATTTTCACCCCCTTTTGATTCACTAGTAACAGTTGTTGTTGTTATTATATCTCTTTCTCCTATTATTACTGTATATGTACTATCTAAAGGATTTATTGAATATACTTTAAATGTTCTATTTATATACAAAGCATTAATACTTAATATTTCATAAGTAGTAGTTGTACCTGTTGTTACTGTTGTTCCTGTTGTACTATTAACTGTAACAATCGGAGTTTGTCCAAACAAACTTTGTTGAATCATTTGAGCGTTTAATATTGATATTGGTAATAATTTTATAGTACAATTAATAGCACCAGATATTGTTATTTCATCACCAACAGCAATATCTAAATTATTATCTGATATAATAATAGAATAATAATCAACATTATCAATAGTAATCAATTGAACTGTTAAACCATTTGGTAAAGCATTTACTTTATAACTAGTAAATATTATATTTTGATTATTAGCATTTAATGATACATCAAATATATTATAAACTGGTGCTTGAGAAGTAGATATAACTCTAGGTATATTATTTATATTAGTTTTAATTGTATTTAATAATGAATCAGGATTATAAAAACCTTCAGGGATTACTAAAGAATATGTATAAGAACCATCCAATAAATTTTTCCAATATAATTTATCATTCACATTTTTTTGTACACATAAATCAATATATGGGAATGAAGAACTTATTAATTTAACATTAATAACATTATTAAATGATTTTTTCAAATAAATTGTATAATTATTTGGATCAGGAAAACCAGGAAGTTCATTTATAATTTTTGAAATTATTATATTTACACCACCACCTTGAATATTAGCATCTGAAATCATTGATAAAGTAATTTCAAATGTATTTATATCTATAACATTTGTAATCGTTTGTTTTGATTGATAATTATAATAATTAATAGGAAAATTAGCATTATAATAACCTACTGGAATACCACCAATAAATTGTAAAGTAAATTTGAAAACTTGTGGTATAATATAACTATTTAATGTTTGATCTGCACCAATGATAGAAGATTCATTAATTAATTTAATTAAATAAACATTTGATTGAGCTTGTTCTTTAGTATAATTTAATGTTGTTAAAATAGATGTTAAAATAGTTGAGTTTATATCTGGTAAAATATCATTAAATAAATAAATTTGTTTTAATCCATATAATGAATTAAATGGAACAGAACCAAATAAATTAGCACAAGTTTGTTCTCCAGAAATATCAATTTGTATAAATAGAGGTGTATTTATGGTTATATTAGGAATATTTTTAAAATCTATAATAGCATATTGAAAATCTTTGTAAATAGAAATAGAATTAATTAATACTTTAGATAAACCAGTAACATTTTGTATTGTTATATTATCACCAACTAAAAAATCATGATTAGGATAATTTATAGTAACAATATTAGAATTCTTTTTTGTAGTAATAGGATTGAATGGAAGAATATTACGATTTGATAAAGTAATATTTTTTGGGATTTTATTCCGAAATGAACTATCAATATTTAATAATGAAGTTTTCAATGTTTTCATATTAAATATTAAAAATAAATTGTTTTAAAATAAATAACTATTAAAAATTATTAACAAAATATTCGACATGAAGCATCTATAATTTCAATTTCTAATTGTTTGTTATCACTATAATATATAGATACAAACCAATTATATAATGCTTCTATAAATTTTGATAATGAAAATTTTAGATTATCTTTACCATATAATTTTCGTGAAAAATATTGACTAAATTCTTCAATATTATGATTTACATATTTTTCTTCTTTATTTGTCCAATCAAATATATTTATATTATTTGGTAAACCAAGATTATTTTTAAGTATAAATATACCATCATAAGGAGTTCTTTTTTCATCAAAATCATATAAATGATGATAATTAGGATTACTTATTCTAATTTCTGGTCTAGCTTTATTAAGTATTTGATATTCTTCAACTTGTTTTTCTAATGGTTTATTATTATTAAATAATCCAATAATATTAAATAATTCAGTATTTTGAAAATTTTGATTTATATGTTTATTATCAACTGAAGCAATATATTTTATTGACTTGATATATTCACTATTCATACTTCCTAAGAAAGGTTCCATTTTATCATCTTTAACATCACAACCATGTGATATTATACAAAGCATAATTTTATAAACATCCAATGTATCATCTATAGGAATTGGTATAGTTGGTATAATATGGTCATTAATTATGTTTATTTCATGCGTTGTATTATTAGGATAAGTATATTTACAAATTCCATTTATTTTTCCATTTGTATAGTTACATTTAAATTCAAATGCTTGACCTAAAAAATAATTAAATGGTCCATTTGGAACATCATTTACATATAATTTGTTTATTGTTATATTTCTAAATTTTTCAATAAATAATCCATTTCTTATACCATTTATATAAGTTCCAAAAAAACTATAACTTTCTTCAGTATCAGTAATTACTTGTTCGATACAATTTCCATTTAATTGATTATTTATAAATGTACCAGTTGCTATTAAATCAATAAATTCATTATTTAAATTTTTATTAAAATTACATATTATTATTCTACCATCAGTAAATATATCATTTTTAAAAGTTCCTTTATATATTGTATCATCTAAAATGTATAATATATTTTTTCCATGTTTTTTACCATTTTTATATATACCTTCTAATCCTACTATATCATTATTTATTATATCATCTCCAGTAAATAGATTATTATAAAAATTTCCTTCATATGTTTCACCATTTTTAATACTTACTTTACCTATTCCATTTAATATATTATTTATGAATGTTCCTGATATTTTGAAATAACTATATGTAATTGTACCATCTAATCTATTATTATTAAAAATACCTTCTTCTATTTTATGAGGATATATTATTTTACCATTAATAAATATATTATTTGAAAAATTTCCTATATATATTATATATTCTGCTACATATATTATATTATCTCCATTTATTTGACCATTTTTATATTTACCATCTATTTCTAATGTATCAGCGGGTATTATTTGTTCTCCAATGAATATACCTTTATAAAAATTTCCTTTAATACTTTTTTCTTCATTTCTATAAATTATTTCACCTTCTCCATTTAATAGACCATTTACAAATGTTCCAATAATTTTATTATTGTGCATTTTACTATGACATATAATACTACCTTTTTCATCTAATTTACCATCTTTAAATGTACCTATTTCTATCATATATTGATATATTTTTCTACCTGATATTAATTCATTATCTTCAAATATACCTTTTTCTGTTCTATCTGGATATATTATTTTACCTGATAGTAATTTACTATCTTTAAATTTACCATTTTCTGTTCTATCTGGATATATTATTTCACCTATTAATTGTTCATCTTTAAATCTACCTTTTTCTGTTCTATCTGGATATATTATTTCACCATTATCTAATTTACCATCTTTAAATTTTCCTGTTATTTTAGTATTATTATTATATGTAATAGTACATTCATCACCATCTAATTTACCATCTTTAAATTTACCTTTTTCTGTTCTATCTGGATATATTATTTCACCATTATCTAATTTACCATCTTTAAATTTTCCTGTTATTTTAGTATTATTATTATATGTAATAGTACATTCATCACCATCTAATTTACCATCTTTAAATTTACCTTTTTCTGTTCTATCTGAATATATTATTTCACCAACTCCATAAAATTTACCATTTACAAATTGTCCAGATAATTCACTTTTATTACTATATCTAATAGTACCTTGTCCATTTAATTCACCATCTAAAAAATTACCAAATTTTTCAGTTCCATCAGAATATATAATATAACCATTAACTAAAGCTTTTATAGGATCATCATCCTTTTTTCCAGTTAATCCATTATCTTTTTTAAATTCACTATAGTTAATTTTTTTAAAAATAGTTCCATTTATAGTAAAAATTTCACCTTTTGTAAATATATCATTTTCAAATTTACCTTTATATATATAAATATCATCTTGGATAGGTATTTTTAATACACCATTACCATGTTTGTGTCCTTGATTAAATTGACCATAATAATCAATACCTTTATAAGAATAATTACCTCTACCATTTGTAGTTTCAAAAATATCTTTTGCTACTACTTGAAGGTCTTGCATATCATATAAATGTGCTTTAATATCAGCTGGTATATTTTCTACTTTTGATATATTAGGATTTCTACTTGAAAATATAGAACCCAAATAACTTGTAGTAGAATCTAAAAATGACATCATACCACCTTTTTGTAAGTTCATATATTTTTTTTTATACTTTAAATATTTTTTATAATACATACTATTAAATATATTATAGAAAATATATTATACCAAAGTAATTCTAAGTTTAATTGGAACCTCATATTCACCTTTTTTTAAAGGAGTACTTGTAATAGCTCCTGATCCATTACCATTTGAAATAAAACCTAAACCACTGTCTTTACCAAATCTACCCAGATCAATATAAAAACCATCACCTATTAAAGGACTACTAGTATTAGCATTTTGTAAAGCACCTTTAACATAAAATGGTAAAGAAAAAATATCACCTGCTACAAAATTCATTTTAACCCAATAATTGGTATCATCAGAAGAACTAACACGACCTAAACTAACATAATATTCAAATAAGTTTTGCATATCTAATTCAATACCAGATGTAGCAGAACCTAAATTCTCTATTGTATTGCTATAAGTATTACATAAATTTGAAGCAATTTGATACATTAAACCAGTTTGATTAGTACCAGTAAACATAGTATCATTAGCAATAGCAGCAGCTGCTTTAGGATGGCCAAATATTTTTGTTGCCATAACTTCTAATAATAATTGACCAGCTGATTCACTAGATGAAAAATTATGGGTGTTATTGGTAAAGTCATGATTAATAACAACACTATTACTTGTTAATGCATCATGTAAGTTAGTTAAGTCTAAATTAATTTTAATATCAAATTTTTCAGGATCTGCAGAATTTTGTTTATAGTATGCTGAACTAAAAAGATCATTAACACCTATATTTAAATCTAAAAAATAATCTGCTTGATTAGAACTATTAGTACTTTCATATAAAGCTGTATCAATATCTATTTGAACCCAAGTATTCATATTAAATGACATACTCTATATACACTTAATTTAGACTAAAAATAATTACTAGTTGTAAAAATTTTTAAACTTTTAGAAATATAAAATTAGTTTATTTATACTATGGTAATATCAAGTCTAAGGGGAATATCATATTGACCTTGATTTAAAGGAGCACCTGTTACATTAGAGTTAGCACCACCTGAAGGAGCAATGAAACCTTGTCCTCCATCTTTACCCATAGCTGTACTATCTTCATAATAGGCAAGGAGAGGATTTGCAGCACCGGGTTGAGTTGAACCTGCTAACAAACTACCATGTAAGTAGAATGGAAAAGTAAAAGTATCATTAGCCCGAATGTCCATAGAAACCCAATCAGTAACATCATCAGAACTAGAAACACGACCTAATTCAACAATGTATTCAAATAAGTTTACTAAATCAGCAGAGGTTGTGTGACTAGTAGCACTAGTAGCACCTGCTCCATCAACTTCTATACTAAATTGAGTGTCAAGTCCAGAACTAATCTTATCCATTAACTTACCAGAAGCACTTGAGATGTAGTCACTATCATTAGCAATCGCAGCAGCAGCTTTAGGATGGTTGAAGATTTTAACAGCCATTACTTGTAATAATAATTCACCTGCTGTACCTGAAGCATCTGGTGACACAGCGGGTGAAGCATTACCATTACTAATACCAACATTAGCACTAGACAAAGCAGATAATATATTGGCAGCATTTAAGGTTACTTTAACATCATATAACTCAGCATTTGCGGAATTTTGTCTATAATGAGCAGAAGTAAAAAGATTAGCAGCAGTCATATTCATAGATAAAACATAGTCAGCACTAGTAGCAGCTGCTGAGCTTTCATAGAGATTAGTATTTTGGTCAACTTGAGTCCAAGTAGTCATATTAAAGGAAATAGACATACAATATATATAACTTAATTTAGACTAAAATTTTCGAACGGTTGAAAAATTTTCAACCAGTTTTTTTTTCCTAAATATTTCTGCAAAATATATATTTTTCCAACCACTATAACTGATAACTAATCCATACATTCTACAGCAGCTAATAATAATAGGTCAAAAATACCATCTGGAGGAACACCAAAATGAATAATATATTTTATATAATTTTCTTTAATAATAGTGTTAATTTCAACAGCTGTAAATGTTTGAGCATTAGCACCATGTGACTGAACAACACTTTTTAATCTATCTATTTCAGCTTGTAGTATATTTTTCTTTTTATAACAATCAATTTCACTTAATAAATCTCCTAATATTATATATAATTTGTTATCTTCATAATGACAACATATTCTCATTTTTTTCATTAAATTATTAATTTTATTTATAATATTTACAACAAAAGCGGGATCAGGAGTAGCTACACCATAACTATTAAATAAACTTTCATTTAATACTATTTTTCTAAAATTCATAATATCTTTTTCATACATATTATCGCATTCTGAATAAAAATCATATGAAAAAGATTTTTTCTCATAAATAGAAAAATTATTATTTGTGCGATACATAATTAAAATATCTTATAAAAATAATTATCGGAATTATTTTTAATGGAAAATGTACTTTTGAATGTAGATTCTAGATTTAGAATGAAAGATAAATACCCAAACTCAGCTAAATTTAGTTATAAGGTTAGTGAAAAAATAAAAAATTGTAAATATATTAGAGTTAGTAGTGTTGAATTCCCCAATTTATATTGGACATTTAATTATGTTTTGAAATCTAATACTTTTTTTAATATAACGGAAATAAATCCAAATGAACAACCTTTTAAATTTCCTACTACTATTATACCAGATGGATTTTATGATTCTTGTTCTTTATTAACTCAAATACAAACACAATTATATAAATTAAATAGTCCTACTACGTCTACTTATACAGATACGGAAACATTCTCTATTAAATTTAATTGTGATAATGGTTTAGTATCTATAACAAATGCTTGTCCTTTTTCTGTAGATTTTTCTAATAATAATCCTACTTATCCATCATTAGGATATTTGTTAGGATTCAGAGAAAAAAATATATATAATTCTATTCCAGATTTAACTGCTCCATTATCTTTATTAGGTGAACCAACTCAATATATAATAACTGGTGATACACCTTTAGAAATGACAGGTGATACATATATATTTTTAAGAGTTAATGATTATGGTGTTATTAAACATGATTTTAAATCAGTAGCAACATATAGGAAAATAGGTTATACAGAAACAGCAAATATTCAAGGTAATGAAAGTATGTTAGCAAAAATAATATTAGGTGCTAATAAAACACAAGAAGTATTTGATAATGGAGCAAATTTTGTAACAAAATCATATACATTTAGACAACCAACCAATATACAAACATTAGATATAGAATTATTAGACCCATATGGACAAATTATTCAAATGGGATATTTAGATTATTCTTTTACATTAGAGTTTGGTGTAATTTATGATACAGAATTATATGGGGAAACTAATAAATTTGCTAGTGATCTATTAATAGCTGGATTACCAGAAGCATCAATGTTAGAAACAATACCAACTTTAATTAATGGTTATAATCAAGAAAATAATCCACAAAAAAAGAAAAGTGATATTACAGAAAATAATCCACAAAAAAAGAAAAGTGATATTACAGAAATTAAAAGAGACACTATTATAGATAATATAAATATAACAAGACCAAATGAAACAAATGATGAAACTGAAATATTACAAGTCTTTCCAAGTCAAAATCAACCAATATTAAATCCTATGGATCCTGTAGATATTTCTAAAGAAAAAAAGAAGAAAAAGAAAAAAGACCGAAAAAATATAAAATTTGATTATGGGGAATGAAAAATTGAAAAGGTTCGCTTGGTTAAACGAAGAGCTTTAGCTCGAGTTTTCGCTCACTTTATAATTCTTTAAAAACTTCGCTTGGTTAAACGAAGAGCTTTAGCTCGAGTTTTCGCTCAGTTTTTAAAAAATTGATTTCGCTAAAGCTGGTTAATCGACTGAGCGAAGCGATGGAGATTTCAATGAATGCTTTATTATTTTAGTCGCTTTGCTCGTGGGAGGCATTAGCGAAGCTAATGTTTCCCATCCTTTATCTTTTGCTTTAGCAAAAGATAATCCTAAAATAATAAAAAATTGAAAAGGTTCGCTTTGCTCACTTTATAATTCTTATTTCGTTCGTGGGAGACATTAGCGAAGCTAATGGCTCCCATCCTTAATCTTTTGCGTTAGCAAAAGATTAACGCTTCGCTTCACGAAATAAAAATTGAAAAAAACATATTTAAAAACTAATCTTATTAAAGTTTTTCAATATGTCAAAAAAACAAGTGAAAAGTGATGCTGAAAAGTATAGTAAAATGACCCAAAGAGAACATATTCTCAAAAGGCCAGATACTTATGTAGGTGATATTGAATTAACAAATGAAATGATGTGGGTAAAAGAAGATGATAAACAAAGTTTTACAAAAAAGACAATAAAATATTCACCAGGCTTTTTTAAAATATTTGATGAAATTTTAGTTAATGCCGCTGATCATAAACAAAATGACCCAACTTTATCAACAATAAAAGTAGAATATAATCTAGAAGAAGGATATATTACAGTATATAATGATGGAGATAATGGTATTCCAGTTGAAATACATCCAGAACATAAAACATATGTTCCTAGTATGATTTTTGGAGAATTGTTAACAAGTTCTAATTATGATGATACACAAGAAAGAACTACTGGAGGGAAAAATGGTCTTGGTTCTAAACTAACAGGATTATTTTCAAAAAAATTTATAGTTGAAGTTGATGATGCTAAAAGAAAATTAAGATTTAAACAAACTTGGACAGATAATATGGAAAATAAAACAGAACCATTTGTAAAAGATTTACCAGCAAAAACAAAATCAAGTATTAAAATTACTTTTTATCCAGATGTTGCTAGATTTAAATTAGAAAGTTTAGATCAACATCATAAAGAATTATTTCATCGTAGAACTTTTGATGTTGCTGGAACTATTGGTTCAAAAATTAATGTATATTTTAATGATACTAAATTACCAATAAATAATTTTAAAGATTATATTAATCTATATTATCCAGAATCATTAAGTGATTTATATATAGATACTGTTGATAGATGGACTATTGGTGCTATATATAAACCAGATTCAAACAGAGAAACAATTAGTTTTGTTAATAATATTAATACTTATCATGGTGGTACTCATTGTGATTATATAGTTGAAAATATTTCAAAGGTTTTGATAGATGATTATATTAAAAAGAAAGCAAAAGAAATTAAAATTACAGCAAATCAAATAAAAGAAAATATGGTATTTTTTATTAATTCTATTATTGTTAATCCAAATTTTGGTTCTCAAACTAAAGATGCTCTTACTACAAAAGCTAATAAATTTGGTTCTAAATATACTCCTTCTGATACTTTTCTTAAAAAATTAGCAAAGTGTGGAGTTGTTGAACAAGTAATCCAATTAGCAGAGTTTAAAGAAAATATTTCATTAAAGAAAACAGATGGTAAGAAGAAAACAACTATTACTGGAATTCCAAAATTAGAAGATGCTAATAAAGCAGGTGGTAAAGATTCACATGAATGTACATTAATTCTTACAGAAGGAGATTCAGCTAAAACTACAGCAATGTCAGGTAGATCAGTAGTTGGTAATGATTATTATGGTGTATTTCCATTAAAGGGTAAAGTATTAAATGTAAGAGAAGTAAGTAAATCAAAACTTTTAGCAAATGAAGAAATATCAAGTCTTAAAACTATTATTGGTTTGAAACAAGGTATGGATTATTCTACTGAAGAAGCATTTAAAACTTTGAGATATGGTAAAGTTATGGTTTTAACAGATCAAGATTATGATGGTTCTCATATTAAAGGTTTATTAATTAATTTGTTTCATACATTATGGCCTAGTTTGTTAAAAAGACAAGGATTTATTCAATATTTAAATACTCCAATCGTAAAAGCTACAAAAGGTAAAGAAACAATTGTTTTTTATAATTTGATGGATTATGAAAAATGGAAAGAAACAGCTAAAGGTTATACTATTAAATATTATAAGGGATTGGGTACATCTAATAGAACAGAATCAATTGAATATTTTACTGATATTGATAATTCATTAGTTCATTTTATTTGTAATAGCACCACACCAAATGAAATTGTTGAACTTGATGATAATGAAGAAGAAGAAAAAGAGGATGAAGATGCATTATCTCAATCAGAATTTGAAGAAAAAGCTTCGCTTTTTCTAGAACCAAAAGATGATGATGATGCTGTTAAATTAGCATTTGAAAAAGCTCGTGCTAATGATCGTAAAAAATGGTTAATGTCTTATGATAAAAAAGCACAATTACAAATAGAAGATAAAGTAGTATCATTAAAAGATTTTGTTCATAAAGAATTAGTTCATTTTTCAGATGCTAGTTTAATGAGAGCAATTCCATCTATTATAGATGGTTTTAAACCTAGTCAAAGAAAAACATTATTCGGAGCATTTTTAAGAGGATTAGAAAAAGAAGAAATTAAAGTAGCTCAATTAGCTGGGTTTGTTTCTGATAAAGCAGCATATCATCATGGTGAAGCATCATTAACAGGAACAATTATTAATATGGCACAAGATTATGTTGGTTCAAATAATATTAATGTATTATTTCCATCAGGTCAATTTGGTACAAGAATGCAAGGTGGTAATGATTCAGCCTCACCACGTTATATTTTTACTAGATTAGAAGAATTAACAAAAATAATATTTAATCAAGATGATAATAATGTTTTGATTAATCAAGAAGAAGATGGTAAAAAGATTGAACCAGAAACTTATGTTCCAATTATTCCAATGATTTTAGTAAATGGTGCTAATGGTATTGGAACTGGTTTTTCAACTACAATTCCACAATATAATCCTTTAGATTGTATTAAGAATATTAGAAATCTATTAAAAGGAAAAGATATTCAAGAAATGACACCTTGGTATCAAGGATTTAAAGGTAGTATAAAAAAAATAGATAATTATAATTATGAATGTCGTGGATTATGGACTATTAAAGGTAATAAATTAACTATTACAGAATTACCAGTTGGAACATGGACGGAAGATTATAAAATATTCCTTGATAAAATGTTATCTGGTGAACCTGTAAAAAAGAAACCTGTAAAAGATAGTGAAACAAAAATACGTAAAGTGAAAAAAGAAGAAACATCACCATTAAAAAGTTATGTAAATAATGGTAATGATATAGATGTTAATTTTGAATTAACTTTTGAAGATGGTTATTTAGAAACTGAAAAATTACTTGAAAAGAAATTTAAATTGGTTGCAAATATTAAACTTACTAATATGCATGCTTATAGTCCAGATGGTGTTATTAAGAAATATAAATCTGTTGAAACTATATTATATGATTATTATCTAGTTAGATTACAACTTTATTCAGATAGAAAAGATTATTTACTTGACCAATTAGCAAAACAATTAGAATTACTAAGTTGGAAAGTTAAATTTATTTTGATGGTTGTTGAAGATAAAATTATTATTAGAAAACAAAAGAAATCAGTTTTAGAAGAAAAATTAAATGAACTTGGTTTTCCTGTTTTAAGTAGTAATAGTAAAACAGAAAATTATGATTATTTATTAGGTATGGAATTATGGAATTTAACTTATGAAAAAGTTGAAGAACTTAAAAAGAAACACAAAGAAAAACAATCAGAATATGATGCTTTGAAAAGTAAAACACCTGAAGATATGTGGCTTGAAGAATTACAACAACTAGAAATGGCTTATAATAAATGGGTATTGGCTAAAGAAGTTTTGAAGAAAGAACAAATAGAATTAACTAAAAAGAAGAGTGGTAAAGCTGTTAAGAAACCTACTAGAAAGACTTGAATATTTTCATTTATATTGATTTATTGATTTATAAAAAAAATTGAAAAAAATAAATCCTGAAGATGCAGTTATAATATATAGTTCTGTGTTAGTAATTGGAGGCCAATAATGATGGTCAGCTCTTATTAACTAATAAGATACTGTTCGTACAGCAGATCTTATGAAATCTATTATAGTACACTATATTAATGACTATTTCTTCAAAAGGTTTTATATTACAGCTCATAGCACCTGATTAAAACCTGCTTTATTAATATGCATATATATATATAAATAATTATAATTAGGTTTTAATCCTTGAACCTTATCAAAGATATTATTAAAATTCGGTCTTATTCTTTGAACCTCATCAAAGATATTATTAAAAATCGGTCTTATTCTTTGAACCTCATCAAAGATAATATTATTTGGTCTTATTCTTTGAACCTCATCAAAGATATTATTAAAAATCGGTCTTATTCTTTGAACCTCATCAAAGATAATATTATTTGGTCTTATTCTTTGAACCTCATCAAAGATAATATTATTTGGTCTTATTCTTTGAACCTCATCAAAGATAATATTATTTGGTCTTATTCTTTGAACCTCATCAAAGATTATACAACATAGGTTTTATCCTTCTTACCTTAAAAAAGGAACCAATAGATAGTTATTTTATAATATAATAGGACTTTAGTATTTTAGTTATTAGTGATTTCAATGAATACTCTTTGTTTTAGTCGCTAACGCTTCCTTTATCTTTTGCTTTAGCAAAAGATAATCCTAAAACAAAAAAATTGAAAAACTTGGTTAAACGAAGAGCTTTAGCTCGAGTTTTCGCTTCGCTCAGTTTTAGAACTCTTATTCTATTTGCTACGCAAATAGAATAAAAATTGATTTCGCTTTGCTGGTTAATCGACGGAGCGAAAACTCGAGCTAAAGCTCTTCGTTTAACCAAGCGATGGAGATTTCAATGAATACTCTTTGTTTTAGTCGCTTCACTCGTGAGAGGCATTAGCGAAGCTAATGTCTCCTATCCTTTATCTTTTGCTTTAGCAAAAGATAATCCTAAAACAAAAAAATTGAAAAGTTCGCTATCGCTCACTTTAGAACTCTTATTCTATTTGCTACGCAAATAGAATAAAAATTGAAAAAAAAAATATTAGATAGTCTTTAAAAGATTAGCTAAATGTGTTGCACACTTGGTGATTATATATCTTATATGATATATATCATACGATTTTGTAACTAGATTAGACATGTATAGGAAGCTGTCTTATCGAAATCTATTATTTTCCTGCTGACTCTATACATATTGGATATTTGATGGCTAATTTTTTTGATTTGCCATTATCAATCCCCACATTTGATGGGGATGCATCTAATCAGGCTGATGTAGAAACTTTTAATGTAAAGCATGACTATTGGCTAAAAAGTCGTGCTTTAATTAGTATACATCGAGATGCAATCAACGCTTTATCTGCACGAATGTCAAAGCGTCTACCGCCTGTGTGGAAAGGTCTTTCTGGATTAGTGGGGTGCTTGAATGAAGCTATGAAAGCACCTGCTGATATTTCTAAAATAGTGGCAGAATACTTTTACCAGCCTTTACAAGTACAGCTATCAATGACTGTACCAGAAGCTTTAGAGTACAAAGGTACCTTAGAAAGGCAATTTCAAATCACTGGATGTGACTATGTTAGTTTTCTGTTTCTTAAAACAACTCTAACAATGACATTTGATGATTTCTTGCAAGTTTTCTCTTTGCTGATCCCAATTTATGAGGATGCCAAGTCTGACGGCATTCGCCTTGCAACTGATGTACTAAATGTACAATTTCACGGCACCATAAGTGAAATCAAGATTACAGCACAAACCAATCTATATACTGTTATCTCATTCCCAACCTCTTCTCCATTGACAAAGATAGACTTTTCTTTCTGCCCTAATTTGAGAAATGTTCCTTCAGAACTTCCACCAACTGTACGCAACCTTCAGGATTGTTTCGTAAAAACAAAAAATCCTATAGGTCTCTCTGGCTGGAAGACTGGAAAAGTTCTCAAATTTGATAACATGTTTAGTAACTCTGGAATTAACCAGTTGCTACCTTGGGACATGAGTTCGGCAATATCAGCAAATGGAATGTTTGCAACAGCCAATAACTTTAATAAGAAAGTCTGTTTCTATTGCCCAAACTTAGTTAGTGCAAACAACATGTTCGAAGGAACTACTAACATGAAGGAACCTGTAGTTATGTGTGCACCAAAATTGCAAAATTTTAACTCGTTTTGCAATTATCAGTCTGCTAATGACGGAAAGATAGCTCTAATTGCTGGTCCAGACCTAAGAATGGGGAACCTTCATCGTTTTCACTCATACTGTACACATGAGCAATACTACAAGTCTGAGATGCGTAAAGACCCCTTGTTTGTCCCCACACAGAATCCCAACAGATGCATGCCATGCATTGTTTCGATGGAAGATTTACAAGCATCTGGAGTTGCTCTTGATGAAGTTGCTTCTAAATTATGGGTAGAAAAGGTTAACCTATTTCCAAACTGTCAAACTGTAATGCCTTCAATACCTGAGCCTTACTCAGTTGATTTCATCAATAGGTATGGTCGACGTAAGACTGAGGTAGTCGTGTTGGATAGTCAAGACGAGTTGTACATTAAACGCAGTAGTGGAGTTTGGGTTTCTAATGCCTATTCAGAACAGCAATGTGATAGAGTGCGTATGAGATATACACTTGCTGAAATGAAGAAATTAGAAGAGGCCACCCTTCAACTTAAAGCCTTGATCGATGCAAAGATTGCACTCGATACCAAGTCTTGGGACTATCTTTATCAATAAAAAGAATTGTCCCCGCCAAGTCCGCTTGGCTATATTAGTAGTTAGGATATAAAGCTCACAACACTGAGCTATATTAGTAGTTAGGTTATAAAGCTCACACTGAGCTATATTAGTAGTTAGGATATAAAGCTCACACTGAGCTATATTAGTAGTTAGGATATAAAGGTCACTGACCTAAAAAAAATTAATTTATAAGAACCTAAATATAGGTTCGAAAAATTATTAATAATTTTTTTGATCAGGTTTATTTTAATTATTATTAAATAAAAAATCATTATTTGATTCAAAATTAATGCAACTAGAATAAAAAAATTGAAAAAAAAAGGCTAAAAATCAAGTGCTATATATAATATAATTGTTATGGCTACCCACAACCTCCAAAAAGATAATGTTAAATCGCTTGATAATGTTAAATCGCTTGATGAAGTTGTATATGAAATGAGTGATGAACAACCTTGTGCAAGTGTTGATAGAGAATGTAAAGAAAGAAGTGAAATTTCACCTTTCTTACGTGTTATTTTCAATGCTAGTCTAGAAAAACCCCAAGGAATTTATTCAGTAAATCTAGACAAAAGACTTGTTATGCAAAATTGGCCAAGGTCAATGATAGCACACGCTATAGAAGGTGAACCAAGTCTAGAATTTCTAAATCTAAATATGGATCCAGTTTGGCTTACTGATTATAATAGTTATGCTTTGAAGAAAATTTTTGAACAATATATTCATCATTCTGATAATACTGTTCCTGAACCAAAATGGATTGCAGATGGCTCTCAAATAGACCCAATTGAACATTGTGGCAATGATGCAAACTATCGTTTCATTATGAGTTATGGTTCTGAAGCTTGTTGTGAACAAGTTCTTTCAAAGTATCCTAAATATGCTTTCCCTCCTAATGAAGAAGATGAAATAGGTGGTTTAGTACCAGCCTCTTATAACTTTTGGTATAGTTTAAAAGAAGCTGATGCTGAATTTGAAGACCCAACTACAGAAGATACTGAAAGATTTTTCAATGCTAACTTTCCAAAAGAATTTTGTGATGAATTCCGTGACAAAATCTTACCAGAAGGTGGAACTTTTATGAATACATTTGATTGTAATGAATTTGAAGCCGTTCAAGGTATGATCCAAATTGTTGGTGTTAATCTTTTAAAAGATTTGGCTAGTATTGCTGAATATATTGGATTAATTGGCTTGGTTCGTCTGTCTGCTATGGTTATGGGTGAACAAATGCGTTATTGGCCTAAAGTAGAAGCTTGTATTGAACAAGTTTATGAACAACGTATTGCTGATATCACTAAAGAAGTTCAAGAAGAAGAACGTATTGCTAAAGAAACAGGTTGTGTTCCAGTTGATGAAGATGAAACAGATGATTCAGCTGATGAAGAAGACCCAATCGAGTTAGTAACAAGTGCTAGAGTTCAAGATGGTCTTATAGACTTGTCTAATGAAGAAGAAGAACGAGATTAAAAAATATTTTCAATTGAATTTATAACACTACCTTTATGAATTTCTTCAATAATATATTCATCAAATACTAATCTATTTTTAATATGATCCCATCTCAAAATATTACCATTATTTACTTTATTCTTTGATAAAATTAATATATTACAACCACCAATACCAATCCCTAATAAATCTACATTTGTATTATTTATTTTATAATATCCAGTACCAGAATCACCCATTATACTAGAAACTTGAATTAACTTATTCAAATTATAATAATCAAATTTATCAATATCATTAATTTTGAATAAATTATTTTTTTCAAAACTTTGTAAAATTGTTTTGTAATATTTTTGTTTCAATATAATATCATTTTTATTACTTTCGATCGCTTTTATAATAAAACCATTATTTATTTCACTATATATTAAACATATTAAACCATTATCAAGATTTATTTTATGATATTTTGTTTTATTATTTTTTAATTCGTATAATACTTGACATTTTGCAAAACCTGTATTATAACTATTTTTATATAATATATCATTTATTTCTATTTTTATTTTATTTATTAAATTCACAATATATTGTTTATTTAATAATTCTATTATAATATTATATTTATTATTACTCACCAAGCCTATTGTATAATCATTTTCATTATCATCTATTGAATAAAATGTATTAATAT
>Ga0214923_10000763_pt1 | contig 47873 bp, 57 predicted proteins | sample LL1510_MetaG_FD_177993 | JGI IMG/M metagenome (GOLD analysis project Ga0214923, IMG submission 177993) | Freshwater microbial communities from Lake Lanier, Atlanta, Georgia, United States - LL-1510 | ecosystem: Environmental > Aquatic > Freshwater > Lake | place: USA: Georgia | collected...
AAGGTGTAGCAGTAGGAGTTTGTGAAGGTGTAGCAGTAGGAGTTTGTGAAGGTGTAGCAGTAGGAGTTTGTGAAGGTGTAGCAGTAGGAGTTTGTGAAGGTGTAGCAGTAGGAGTTTGTGAAGGTGTAGCAGTAGGAGTTTGTGAAGGTGTAGCAGTAGGAGTTTGTGAAGGTGTTTTGGGAGTAGGAGTTTGTGAAGGTGTTTTGGGAGTAGGAGTTTGTGAAGGTGTTTTGGGAGTAGGAGTTTGTGAAGGTGTTTTGGGAGTAGGAGTTTGTGAAGGTGTTTGGGCTAGAAAGTTATTACAATCATTATTTGAATTATTTAATAAACATTCAGCTTTCGTATTTAAGGAAAATACAAAACTACATAAGAAAAAAAGAGAGAAAATAAGAGCATTTTTTTGATAAAATAAATTCATGAGGAAGTTTTTTTTCATATTTTTATTAACTTTACTTCTATTCACTCTAACTTTCAAGAACATTTTAGCAGAGGATTGTGAAAAAGTTTCAGATTTAGATGAAAAGTTAAGTTGCTATGAGAAACAAAAGTCAGATTTAAATAAATCAAAAGGAGAGTTTACAAAAAAACTTGATGAAATTCTCCAACAAAAGACAAAAGTAAACTCACAAATCTCTAATCTTTCAAAAGAATTAAACGTTACCCAATCCCAGATAAATGAGATTGATAAAACTTTAAAGAGTATTGCCAAAGAAATTGAGGAGATAGAGAAAAATCTTGCTTTTAGAAAAAGTTCTTTGAGTAAAAAAATAGAAGTTAGAAATTCAATATTAAGGTCTTACTACTCTTTGGGAAATGTTAATTCTTTAGAAGTTTTGCTTGGTACTTCTAATCAAATCAAAGATTTAGCTGTTGGTTTTCAGGCACAAGAAAAACTTAACTCTCAGTTAGTGGATACAATTAAAATACTTAATACTGAGATTTTAGATTTTGAGAAGGATAAAAAAGAATCTGAAATTGCCAAAAAAGATTTAGAGGAAAGTTACAAAAAATTCATAGCTGCTAAGAACAATCTTAATACTCAAAAAAATAGCAAGCTTGAGGTTTTGGGAGATTTAACAAGTAGACAAGAAGATGTTGAAGATAAATTAGACGATATTAATAAATCGATTAAAAAATTATCAGAGAAGCAGCAAGAAATTATTAGAGCTAAAAGTTCTGAAGGCGAGAATGGTTCTATTGGCGATTACGAGCAGCCAGATTATTCTTTACCAAACCCTCCTTTTAAACCAGCCTTTGCACTTATGTCTTACGGTGCTTTTACTCACTATAATGGAATGAGTCAGTATGGTGCCAAAGGAAGGGCTGAAGCAGGTCAAAAATATGATGAAATTTTAAAGTTCTATTACAAAGTAAGTACCAAAAAAATATCCGATTTTCCAAGTAATATTTCTGTAAAGGGAGTAGGAACATTAGAATTTCAAAAATATTTATATGGTATTGCAGAGATGCCCTCTGACTGGCCAATCGAAGCTTTAAAAGCTCAAGCAGTAGCTGCAAGAACTTACGCTTACAAAGCCTCAAAGCCAATTTGTATTACAGAGGCTTGTCAGGTTTACAATTCGAAAAAATCAGCGAATGTTCCTGCAAAATGGAAACAAGCAGTCGATGAAACAGAAGATATAGTTTTAGATAATCCAAAAAATTCTCAATATTCTTCTACTACAGGAGGTTATTCTAATGATTCTGGTTGGGATTTAAATGGAAATTGGCCAAATAAAGCATACGAAAAGCTAGCAGGATCTCCCTGGTTTTATAAAGCTTGGTACACTCAAGGATACTCAACATCTTCAAGCACCTGCGGTAGATCAACACCTTGGTTATCTGAGAAAGAAATGGTTGATTTATTAAATGCTTGGGTTGTTTGGAGGAAAGGTAGCTCTGATGATAAGGATAGAATCTCCCCAGCAGTTAATAACTGTTTTGGCGGAAATCCTTACTCTCTTGATACGATGGGAAATAAAGCCGAAGACTTTGGCGAGAGATACACAAGTATTACTTCTCTAAGTGTCGATATTTCAAATGGAGGAAAAACAAATTCAGTATCATTTAGTACAAATAGAGGAACTGTCACGATTGATGGAAATGTTTTCAAAACTGTAGCAAATTTGAGAGCTCCAGGCTATATTTCTCTTAAATCTAGGCTATACGATATTGAACTTAAAAATTAATTTTTAAGTTATAATTAAATTATGAAATTAACAAATCTTTTATCGAAGAGTAAATCCTTTAATAAAACATTTTTAGGACAAAATCCCGATGAAGAAATCTTAGGAATTACAAGAAGAGGTTTTATTATAGAGTTAAAGTGGTTAATTCCTGTAGCTCTTCTTTACTACTATTTAGTTTTGAATTTTTATTATTTAGATTTATTAGTAGGAAACATTTTTACACCATCGTATATTACATATTTAAGAGTTTTAATTTTTTTAGTCATTACGATTTTTTCTTTAAATAGAATTTCAGATTGGTTTTACAGTGTGAATTTGGTAACTAATCAGAGAGTTGTTGATTTTGAATTTTCAGGAGTAGGGGTTAAGAAAGTTGTTGAAACTGATTTAAGAAATATTCAAAGTGTTACAATAAGTTCTTCTGGATTCCTCTCCTTTTTATTTGGTCTTTCAACTATTCATATTCTAACCTCTGGCGATAATCCAAACATAGATTTAGAATACATTTCTAATGCCAACGAAATACAAGATATAATTTCAGATCTTGCAAGATCGACAAATAAAAATGAACGAATTAAATAGTTTTTTAACATTTGAATTTATTGGAATGGTTTCAAAAGTAATATTAAGTTTATTTGTATTAGTTTATTCGATAGTTATTCTCAGGGATATTTTGGATTTACAGACTTTCTATGATAGTAAATTTAATATTTTGTTTAAAATCCTATCATTTTTAAATGTAATTGGTTCCTTATTTCTATTATTAACTTCTTTTAATAATTAAGTATGAAAGAAATATTAGAATACAGATCACAGGTATACTTACCTAAATTACCTGAAAAATTAAACCAATTTTCTGGAATTGAGATTTTAAATTATCACGAAGAAGACTTAGATCTCCCAGAATTACTAGTTGTATATAGTATTACAACAGATGAGTTATTTGATAGGGTATTAATTTCACAACTTATTAAAGATGTTTTTCATGATTATTTTTTTAAAAAAGAATTGTCTTCTTCTGTCGAAATAGTAGAGGAGGCCATCTTAAATGTTAAAAATAAAATTCTTAAAATTTTAAAAGCATCTGATAAAAATAAATTAGAGTTCAATCTAGTTTGTGGAATTTTTGACAAAAATAATTTATCTGTTGTTAAATACGGTAAAACATTTGCTACTTTAATTAGAGATGGGGAGATAAAAAATTTAGAATTTGCTACCGAAGGGTACTTTGGTTCAGCACAGGGAAATATTAAAAGTGGAGATTTATTTATTTTATCTACTGAGGAATTTAATGAAAAATTTGTAAATCAAAATTTACTTAAAAAAGGGCTCAACATTTCTGATGAAGATTTAACACCGGGTTCTTCCTCCTTAATTTTGTACTTTAATAAATCGATAGTTTCAGACCAATCAAAGTCAATTAATCTTAATTCAAAAAAGATAAAGAAAAAAGCTCAAAAAATTTTATTAAAATATCAAGGAGTTTTTGTTCTTTTATTAGCAATTATTTTTGGCTTAAGTGGCTTTAAATTTTATGAATATAAAGATAACTTAAAAAAAGCAGAAGAAAGCAAACTAGTTTTAGAAAATGTTACTAATATTCTTGGTAAAAATTCTAATGAAGTATCGTCTTTTAGTGGGGAACTTTTAGAACAAATCTCTATTGTCAGTAAATCTAACTTAGAAAATAAAGATGAAATAATTTCTAAATTAAAATTAAAATATAATGAGATAAATAAAATCAATGAAAAAGAATTTAGTTTGATTTTTGATTTTAAAGAATTTAATCCAAGATCTAAAGTAGATTCTCTCGTAATTGTAAACAATTCAATTTATGCTTTAGATTCTGATTCTTCTAAAGTGTATTATTCAAATCTGGATAATATTAAATTTGAATCTATGGAAGTCAAAGTTGAGAATCCTATACATATAGATGTTTTAAATAAAACTTTATCTATTTTTGGAAAAGATAAAATAAATTATTTCTCACTGGATTTGAATAAAAATTCTAACGAACTTCTTTTAGACAATATTGGTCCAACCAAGAATTTTGGTAATTTTGTCTATGAGCTTAAAGATGGAAAAATTAATAAAATTGATACAAATAGCGATTCTCCTAAAAGGGATACTTGGGGAGAGAATGAAAAATTAAAAGATGCAAAAGATATCGATATAGATTTTGATATTTTTGTTTTAGATAGAAATTCAAATTTATTAAAATTTTCAAAAGGAGTTGAGCAGAGAATTGAATTTAATAATAACGGATATGAATTATCTAAAATGTTTATTGATTCTAATTTAAATGATTTTTATTTTTCACATCAAAACAAATTTTATCTTTTTACAAAAGATGGAAAATTTAAAAATATTTTAGTTGATACTAAATTTAATGAAAATATTAATGATTTTACAATTATAAAAGATAAGAAAATTATTTTTGTTTCTGATTCTAAAATTTATCAGGTTGAACTATGATAATTCTCTCTAATAAAAAAGCTTTCTATGATTATCAGATTTTAGAAACTTATAAAGCTGGGATAAAACTTTTTGGTTATGAAGCTAAGTCACTCAGAGAAGGAAGGGGCAGACTTGAAGGTTCTTTTGTAGTTAAACTAAAAAATGGTTTATATCTTACAAATTTTCAAATTCAAAGATATTCTAAAATTTCTCAAAAAATTGAAGATTCCGAAATTACTAGAAGTAGGCAGCTTTTGCTGACTAAAAGAGAAATTTCAAAAATAGTAAGTGAAATTTCTCAAAAAGGCAAAAGCTGCGTACCTCTTCATTTGCATTTAGATCACGGTTTGTTTAAAGTAGAAATTGCAATTGTAAAAGGTAAAAAAGAATATGAGAGAAAGCAAACAGCCAAGGAAAAGCAAGAAAAGAGAGATTTAGAGAAAGCCAAAAAGAGTGTTGGAACTTGGGGTTAATTTGATTTATTTCACAAAAATAGTAAAATATAAGTACTGGGAGGGGATGCGCATGGCTTTGATTATTTTATCTGGGTATGTTAGCAAGCAAGGTTTGATGAATACCTTTCAACAGCATCAAAAAATAAATGCAGATGAATATGCAAACGAACCAGCTTTAGTTGGTGCTTTAGCCTAAGTAAATAACGGTTAAAAGTCTCTAGATTCTTGCTTCAAGAGGGTTTAGTAAGGCTTCATAAAATTGAAGTGCGAGGTTTGTTTTGCCATAAAACAGGTCTTTAATCTCAAAAGGGAAAAATTCTGGCTTTGAAGTGTAAATAGAAATTATTAGTTTTTTCTACTTCGAGAACTACAAACTAATAAAGCTTGTAAACTAATATATTTTGAAAAGTAAGACGCGAGTTCGATTCTCGCCATCTCCACCAATATAAAAGTTTTCCTTAAAGATTGACAAAATTTAATATCTACGGTTATAATGAATTTCGGCTTAAAATAAAGAGGTGTGTTATGTCTTTTGAGGTATTTCGTCTTTGGCAAACAGTTCTTCTCTTTGGTGAGTTTCACAAATTAATGATTTGGAGAGGTCTGCCGGAGGAGTTCGTGCTTGGCGAGATAGTGCCTTGGGGTCTTCTTGAGTTTGAAAAACTCGAGAAAGATGGTTGGCAAAAAGTAGCTATTCCTGACTGGGCAATAACTCAGGTATACGAAAAGACTGTCAAAAGAAAGGAGTAGGTCGTGAGCGAGCCACAAAATTTCTATAGGGAGATCCTCATCATCTCGAACCCAAATGGTTCAATAAGCTACAAGGAAGTGTGGCGCGGAACTTCTGTGAATTACAAACCTAGTGTAATTCCAGCAAATTCGTTTCGTACTTTTGAGCTGTACGTTTGGGGACGTGGTTGGGTCCAGGTTGACCGTCCAATTTGGGCGGGATCAATAGGGCAAACCAACCCATCCCAAGATGAGTTGGAGTGAGTGAGTAAGAGGCGGCGGTGCAAGTATGCACCGCCGTTCTTTCGTTTAAATTTCTTTTTTTATCATTTTTATCTTTTTTATTATCAATTTTAAATAGAAATCATAAAAGTTATAGGTCAATTTATATGAAATAATATAGGTTATACAACTATGGAAGCTTTTATTTACTTATATTTTAAGAATTGTGGATAACTAATGGAAAAGTTTTTACACAAGGTTTTTTTAAATAAATGTTATATTTGCGATTTCCCTTCCTCAGAGGTTATTTGCTCTAGTTGCTTGCTAAAATTTAAAGTTTTTAAAAATACAAAGCAAAATTATCTCTCATTCTTTGAATATAACGACATAGCTAAAAAAACCTTATATTTATCCAAATACCCTCCATATTATTTTTATTTATTAAAATTTTTAAGTGAATATGCACTTAAAAGTCAAAACATTTCTAATTTTATTGATAACGCAAATAAAACCTTTTTTTGCCCAGTTCCACTTAGTTCTTTAAGGCTATTTGAGAGGGGTTTTAACCAGGCGGAAGTTATTTGTAAGAGTTTAGAGTATTTATTAAAAATTCCTTATTTAAATATAATAAATAGAAGAAAGGACACTAATCCTCTTTATATGCTAGATAGGGCACAAAGAAAATTAGAATTAGAAGGAGCTTTTAAAACAAATTTCTTATCTTATTTGCCTAAAATATTAAATTATAGTAATGCAATACTTGTTGATGACTTAATTACTACTTCCACCACGTTGGGATTATGCAGAAAAGAGTTACAAAATTTAGGTTTTGTTAACATTAAATACCTCTCGTTATTTATAAAAAATTAATAGTTTCTTTTTTTAAAATAGGAGTTTTTAGAGTATAATCTCAAATAGAAATTTATGGAGAGTTGGCAGAGTGGTAATGCAGCGGATTGCTAATCCGTGACGGATTATATCCGTCCACAGGTTCGAACCCTGTACTCTCCGCCATAAATGATATACTTATAATATGGATTTTAAATTTATAACCAATGCAATAGGTTTTTCTTCAAATAACGAATCTACCTTGCCATTATTAAAAAAGAAAGAAGAAACAGTTCCTGAGAAACTAGAGGAGAGAAAAGAAATATTAACTTGGAAAGTTAATGTTTCTGGAAGTTCTATTCCTAAAAGATACAGAAGTGCACTTTTGATTATAGGAAGTTTGTTATTAATATACTTAATCTTAAATAGAGATCTATTTTTTGTAATCTTAATTTTATCAGTAGTTTTTTTATACAATATACTGAACTCAACTTCCGAAGTTACTTATGAGTATAAGATTTTTAATAACGGTGTTGACTACTTTGGTACTTTTTATAGTTGGGATAAGTTTAGATTTTATTTCTTTTTTACAGATAAAAATTTGATTGGACTAGATACAGTTGATGTGACTCCTGGAAGATTATATTTTTATTTTAACGAGGAAGATAGAGAAAAAATAGAAAATATTTTAAGTGTGAAACTTGATAAAGCTCTTGTTGTTCCAAAAAATTTTATCGATAGGATTTTAGATAAAATAAAACCTTATTTTGATCTTTCTGAAAAATAAAAATTCACATTATATTATAATTAAGAAATTGTGCTCGTAGTTCAGTTGGATAGAATACAACTTTGCGGAAGTTGGGGTCGCAGGTTCGAATCCTGCCGAGCACACCAAAAAATTAACTTAGTAATAAAAATAAACCTAAAATTATTATTATTAGGGCCCAAATATATTGATAAAGTACAGGATAACTATTAATAACATCCTTACCTTCTTTTAATTTAATACAATTCAAGCTTAACTGAGAAAAATTTCTTCTAAAGTACCAACCATTTACTTCGGAATTTTTATTTAAAAAATTTATAGCATTATTTAATGGAAAAAATAAATTCGAAATAAATGGTAATTTTGATACAAAATCCAAGTATATAATCCCACTCTTATCCTCATAAATATGATTTATAATTTTTCCATTGAAAATGATTGGAATTCCATTCATAGGGGAGGCATACATATTTTTCATACAATCTAAAATATTATTTTTTTGGAAATTAACATTTGAAAATTTAAATCTTGTTTTAATTGCAGACCCTATTCCTGTTAATATTAAAGTTAGTCCTAAAACATTTGTTTTTAATATTAAACTTAAGGCAAATCCCAAAATAAAAAAAATTAATGGAATAAACATAATGAATAGTTCAAAATTAAAATTTGCATAGATTTTTTCATAATCTATTTTTAATTTTTTAATATTACTTTGCAAATCTAAAGAAAATTTTTTCTTTGAATTTACAGATAGCGATTGCAAAGCTTGAATTCTTTTACCAATTAGTGGGTGAGTGGACGATAATTCGTTTATTGCTGACCAAGGATTAATAATATCGTAAGCTATAATTTCAGTAATTGTCTTTGAATCACCTTTTGAAATTAAACTGGCAACTCCAACCTGTTTTGTAAATTCCATATCTACAATTCCTAAAGCCCTTGTTGCACCTAGAAGAATTTGAGAGTTTCCTTCATATTCTTCAGTTATAATTCCTTGAGATATTTTAATTAAAGCATTTGCAAGATCTTCAGCACTTGTAATAGTTGCAGAAAAATTATCTGCTAAATATTCTCTTGTTCTAGACAATTGTAAAATAAGATACGTTCCTGAAATATAGAAAAAGTAAGATAGATACCCAATAAAAATTAATGGATCTGTTTTACTATTTTTCTTAGTAAATATATCGTATATTATATAAAAAATTTCAAGCAATGTTGTTGCAATAATCATTAATGTAAAATCCCTATTTACTATGTGTCCTAGTTCATGTCCAATTACGGCTTTAGTTTCGTTATTATTTAAGTATTTAAATAATCCTTTTGAAACAACAATTCTTGCATTAAATCTTCCCAATCCATATGTAAATGCAGTTGGATTAAGGTCATCTATAATAAAAAACTTAGGAAAATTAAAATTATAATCTTTTGATATTTGATTTATAACTTCATAAATATGAGGATAATTTTTTTGTAAATCTTTTAAATCTAATGGGGTTTGCTTAAATAAAAAGTAATTAATAATATCCATTAACATTGGTGAGAGTAACCAAGATACTAAATTAAAAAAAATAATAGAGAAAATTAAAAAACTTACATTATAAGTATTGGAATAAATCATTGATAGAAAAATAATCAAACCTGTTGTTAATAAAATTGTTATGAGTGTGACTATTGAAGAAAATAGAATTTTTGACATTTTACTTCCAGTTATAACCAGGAAAATAGTCTCTTTTGATAACTTCTCTATCAATTCCCATAGTTTCTAGATCTATAAGAAATTTTTCTACCATAGGTTCTGGTCCAGATAGGTATATTGCTGTATTTTCCTGATTATGAAATTTAGAAAAGATAGCTTCAGATGTTAGAGGGTTATCTGGATTAAACATTTCTAATTCAAAATTTGAAAGGGTATTTTTTAAGTTATTTAATTCTTCATGAAATAGAATAACCTCATCTTTGTTAGCATACATTAAAGTAACATTTGGATTTTGATGCTTATGTTTCAAATCTAAAAGTATACTTCTAAAAGGTGTAACTCCAATACCTCCTGCTACAAAAATATGATTGGTGAATTTTTCATCAAAGAAAAATTCTCCACCTGGTTCTGAAACTTCAATTTCTGTTCCTATTTCAAGTGTGAATAAATCTTTTTTAAATGTTGAAGATTGTTTTGAAAGTTTGGTTGTTAAATTTATAGTTTCTTCGTGTGGGGCGGAGGAAATTGTAAAGTATCTTCTTTTTCCTCTACCATCGGGGATTTCATTTTCTATTTTATATACTAAATATTGTCCCGGAACAAATTTAAAATTAGTTGGTTTTTCAAATTTAAATGTTGCTATGTTTAAAGTTTCTTCTTTTATTTCGAGCAGTTTTAATTTCATATGTATTTATCTTACATTTTTTTAATTGAATTTTCAAAATCTTGTACCATTTTTATTTTTGAAATATATTTTTCGTATAAATCATTTGCTCCTCCTCTAATTCTAGTTGCATAAGATTCCCCGAAATTAGTTCCTTCAACATATGTTTGCGAATAGTATTCTTGAGCAGGTGTTGTTAAACATCCTGCATCGATATACTGATATTTTGTTCCAAACGAAGTATATTCACTATCAGTTTTTTCAATTGATGCAATAAAAGTTCTATGTGTATGTTTAGTAGTAGCAAATGTGTATGTAAGTTCACCGTCTTTTGATTTATATAATCGGTAAATTATTGGTTCAACAGTACCTGCTATCGAATTTGGATTTGGGTAGTATTGGTAGTTTGAATCACTATCTTCCCAAGTTGTAATCATTTCTCCAAAATTTGGATTTTGTTTTTCTATTAGATAAATATCTTCTGGTTTTTTTAAAGACATTCTCCCTTCAGAACTCTGTTCTGAAGATTTAAAATCCCCTAGCAAATATGCACCATATCTACTTTCTTTTTGTTTTGGTATTTCTTGGAAGTATCTTGTTTTTGAGCTTGGATTATCAAGATTTTTAGTAGTTCCTAAAAATAGAGTGTTTCTATTAGTAGATACAAAATCATTATTTGAGACAACCTGTTCGTTGTAAGTATTAAAAAAATCATGAAGTGACTTTTGAACTTCCATAGGTAAATTTAAAGTGTCTTCGGAATTTTCTCCTTCATGGCCTTTTGAAAATTGTATTCCAGAGCTTTCAGACTCGTGATACCCAGGAAGATATCTCCACATGTTTGATGAATTGCTTTTATAAAAAGTACAAAGTAGAACTTCCCCGTCTTTATCAACATATCCTAAGAAAGATTCGTAATCTCCAGTTCCTGAAAACTTTTTTGAAATTCCCATTTTTATTTTTCCTAAGTCAATTTCAGCAATTGGGTGGAGTTCTGCCTGAGCAATCATTTCTCTAGTAAGACCTCTATCTCCCTCTATGACTGCTTTTGACCATAGCTCAGTGCTTCTTTCTTGAGAAATAATTTCAAAACTTCTTTTGAATTGTTTTTCTTCCTCTTTTTTTGGATCTTTTAAAACTCTGTATTTCCATTCAACTTGCGACATAAATTATTTTTGACAAACACAAAAAAGATTCCCATCTGGATCTTCTAAAACTGTATGATGTGAATAAACTTTATATTCCCTTGCTCCCAAAGATATAAGTCTTGCAACTTCTCCTTCTCTATTCTGAGTATATAAATCAAAATGCCAGTCATTTCTTTGTCTTCCTTGTTCGTAAGGTGTTTTATCAAGAGAAATGCTTGGTCCTTCTTTTTTTGGATCGATTAACACAACCCAATCATTTGGTTTAATTTCTTCTCTTGGAATATACCCTAAAGCCTTGCTCCAAAACTCACACATTTTTTCAAATTCATAGCATTTAATTACTGTTGAACCGATGATTAACATACTTTAATAATATCACTTTAAACATAAACAATTGTTATAATCTACCTACTTTAAATGGAGGAGTGCAGGAGTGGTCTATCTGGCTTGTCTCGAAAACAATGCATGGGGAAACTCATACGTGAGTTCGAATCTCACCTCCTCCGCCAAAAAATTAAAATGTTAAAATTTACACATGAATTCAGAATTAAATAAGTTAAATGAAACAGAGTCTACTATTAGATATGAAATTGTCCCTGGTTTTGAAGGTTTCATCCCCTCCGAGTTTATTGAAAATCCCTTAGAGTATTTTGAAAATCGAGGTCAAAATTTAAAATCTGGGGAGATAAAACTAGACGATACAGGTAGGGTCAGGGAGGACCCTACAGCGGTTAAAGAACTTCCAGTTTGGGTAGATGCAAGCGGTCAGGAATTAGTTACAGTAGCCAAAAGGGTAGATGTATCCAAAGGCAAGGTTGGGGAATCTGGGGATCCGTTTTATGAATTTAGAATAATGGAATTAGTTGCAAGTTTAGGATTACCTTGTGCACGTCCTATTGCAAAAGTTGAGCAAAAAGGAATTCACTTGATTATTATGGAAAAAGTTCCAGGAATTAAATGTCACGAAAGAGACTTTTTAGAATTACAACAAGAAGGTTTAAGTGAAGAAGACATTGAAAATATAAAAAAACAAGCTGAATCCCTAATGAATGAATTAAAAAAAGCCTTTGATGAAGCAGGAATTATCAGAAATTGGAAATTAAATGATATGATTTTAGAAATTGATAAACAAAGTAAGGTAGTTACAGGAATAATCCCTGTTGATTGGGAAAGAACAAAAATTAATACAGAATTATTTCCCAAACCTTCTTTGTCTATTTGAAAATTCATCAAGCAAACCTTGAAAAATTTCTTTTGTTAATCCTGGAAATTTAACCTCTGGAAAAAATAATTCTGAATAGACACTTTTCCATGTCATAAAATTAGATAATCTGTGTTCTCCACTAGTTCTTATAATCATGTCACAGTCTGGAATATGATTTGACCATAAATATTTTTCAAAATTTTCTGGTGTAATTTCTGCTGGTCTGTTTTCATCTTTTAATAAATCATTTATTGCAGAAGTAATCTCGTCCCTTCCTCCGTAAGAAAGAGCTAAGGTAACACAAATTCCTGTATTATTTTTGGTCTTTTCTTCTGCTTCTTTAATAAGATTTTGTAAATCTGGAGCTAATTTTGATAGCAGGCCAATAACTCTTACTTTATAATTTTTTTGGTGAAATTTTTCAGTTACAAACCTTACTTGTTGTCTAAATAAATCCATTAAATAGCTTACTTCTTCTGGTGCCCTATTCCAATTTTCAGTAGAGAAAACATAAGCTACTAAGTGCTTTATTCCGGCTTCATGAGCCCAATCAATCAAATCTTGAAGTTTATTAAAACCTGTTCTATGACCTTCTAAAGTTGGGACTCCTTTTTCTTTTGCCCATCTTCTATTTCCATCTACAATAACTCCTATGCAATTTGGGATTATTTTTTTTGAATCCATAAATGAATAAAAATATACCATATTTTAGGGTAATTTTGTTGATTTTAGCACTTTTTAAGCATAATTTTGGTAAAATAACCTATATTAATATGGTAAAAAATTTGATAATTATTTTTAGTTTAATATCCTTTTCCTTAGCCCTAATAGTTGGGTTTAGTTTTTCAAGTAATATTATTGAAAATACCAAGTTAATTTCTGTAAAAGGAGGTAAAAAGGAAATTTCCTTAACATTTACTGGTGATGTAATTTTAGCCAGAAGTGTGAATTTTTTAACTGTAAAAAATAATGATTTTACATGGTCATTTAAAAATATTGCAGAGGAATTAAGAAACTCTGATTTGACTATTATCAATTTAGAAAGTCCTTTGATTAAAAATTGTCCTTTAACAAATGAGGGATTCAAATTTTGCGGGGATGAAAGAAATGTTGAAGGATTAGTGTATTCCGGAATTGACGTAGTTGGTTTAGCAAATAATCATGCAGGAAATTATGGAAAAGACGGGGTTGAGGAAACAATTAAAAATTTGGAGAAAAATAATATTTCTGTAAGTGGTGCAAATAAAAGAAAAATTGCCTATAAAGAAGTAGAAGGAGTGAAGATAGCTTTTCTCTCATTAAACACAATTGGATATATTGAGGATTCCTTAGTTTGGGGCTCTGAAGAGAATATTAAGAGTTTAATTTCTGAGGCTAAAAAAAATTCAGATATTGTAATTGTTCAAATGCATTGGGGTGTTGAGTATGTTGAAGAGCCAACTGAAACTCAAAAGAAATTAGGTAGATTGGCAATAGATTCTGGTGCAGACATGGTTGTTGGAAATCATCCCCATTGGATTCAAAAATATGAAATTTATAAAGATAAATATATTTTATATGCTTTAGGTAATTTTATTTTTGATCAAGAATGGAGTAAAGAAACAAAAGAAGGTGTAATTGCTAAAGTTAGAATTAGGGATATGAAAATTTCTGATTTAGAATTTGTCCCAATAGAAATTAGAAACTACGGTCAGGTATTTAAATCAGACAACAACAAAATATTACCAAAATTAATGAAAGGGCACTCAGAATGAATAGCATTAACATTAAAGATTTTAAAAATTTATTAAAAGAAAAAAATGAAGATATTTTAATAGTAGATGTGAGAGGAAAAGATGAATGGAATGCAGGACACATTGAAGACTCAAGAGTTATAAATAAACATGTAAATAGTTTGATGTTTGATTCTTCCAAACTTGATAAATCTAAGCAAATTTATCTAATATGTGAATCTGGAGGTAGAAGTTCTTTTGCCCAGCTTATACTCACAACAAAAGGTTTTAATTGTATAAATGTAGATGGGGGCATGTCTGCTTTTAAAAAACTTTAAAAAGATTCATTTTGATATAATTTAAAATATGAAATTTAAATTTATTACTAGGCATTATAAAAAATCAAGGTGGAGACTTGCTCTAAATACTGCGCCTTTTATTGTTTTAGTAATTATTGCGAAGTATTTTGCTCATTATTTTGATTTACAATTTTTAACATTAAATTCTCTTTTCACAGCTGTAATTTCTGCAAATATTTTCTTGATTGGATTTTTAATAACTGGAACACTTAGTGATTTTAAGGAATCAGAAAAACTTCCTGGGGATTTATCAAACTCGTTATCATCGCTTTTTGACGAAGCTCATATAACATACCAAAATAAAAAAGATCCTATAGCTAGAAAATGCATGGAAGATATTTTTGTATTAAATCAAAAAATTCTAGACTGGTTCTATAAAAATACTAGAACAGATGAAGTTTATTCTAAAATTTTTTCTCTAAATAATTATTTTCTAGAATTTGAAAAATTAACTCAAGCATATTTTATAGTCAAAATGAAAAACGAACAATCAAACTTAAGAAGACTTGTAACTAGAATTCATACTATAAGAGAGACTAGTTTTTTGGGAACAGCTTATGCAATTGCCGAAATTATCACTACAATTATGATTATTGGATTTATTTTTTTAGATTTAAATCCATTCTATGAAAGTATGTTTTTTGTTTCTTTTGTTAGTTTTATTATGATTTACATGATTTTCTTTATTAGAGAATTAGATAATCCTTTTTCGTACTATGAGAAGGATGGTCTTGTTGGGAAGTTTCATTAAAGCCAATTGAAGATAGTATGAAAAGAATGTCACTTATTTTAAATGAAGGAGAAAATAATGAAAAATAAATTAATTTTAGTTATTAGTGTTTGTTTAGTTTTTATTTTGGGAGTTGGTTTTTACTTTTATTTTTTTGGAAAAAAATCAGAAGTAGTTATTGGTATTCCTGAAAAAAATAATAATATTGTTGGGGATGCTGCAAGATATATTAATTCTCAAACTTGTGATGAATATTCTCAAGTTGCAATTGAAAAATTAAAAATTGATAGGAATAAGATACATTCATGTAATTCCTCAAAAATTGAAAACGAAGATTTCTATTTAGTAGAAATTGAATCAGGGGAGGCACAAGATTGTCCTGCAGGTTGTTTTTATGAATTATCCATGTATAAGGTTTCTGCTAACAAAGAGAGTGTAGAGGAATTTAATGATGGAATTGAAGAAGAGAAATAAAAAAAAGAAAATTTTAGATTTTGGGCGGCGCTTTGCGCCGCCCGTGTTTTTTACCTCCTTACAAGTTAGGAAACATACTGAATATCTGAAATCCTATATTCAGTATCTTCGATTACGAAGTTTAACCGGCAGAATTTTCCTGCTTTGTTGGTACTCCCATTTGCGCTGATAACACGAAGATTTTCCCTGATATAGTTACAAACTTGGTGTTTGTAATGATCGTGTGTACCAGGAGTAGGTGTAAATGTGGTATTTTCTGGAATCAAAATTCTTGATCCATAAACATCATTTAACACCACTTCAACAACCCTATCTTGAATTGGGTGAAAAACCAATCTTTGACCATTACTTTCTAATGATAAAAACTGGTGACAATCAATAACTCTCCAGCTCATATATCCTCCCTCGTCTGAGAATCAAACCTTCGATCATTTTATATTAAAGTATTAAAAATAAATATATGTAATTTAGTTTAGAATTATAAAATATTTTGAGAATGCAAGCGGCTGTGCCGCCTGCATTTATACCTCTCTTTCTATACTGTAATTTGAGTTGGTGTATTAGACATCACCACTCTTTTCACCTTGACCGAGGAGAAGAACATCTTCTTATCAATTACAAAATTTACCTCACAGTAATTGATACCAGAAATGAAATTTTTGGATTGACTTAAAGAATTCATCTTTTCAAAGACAAATTTAGCAAGTTCGCTTTTGGTTTCCTTGCTTTTGTAATTGAAATTTTCAAACCTTGGTAGTTCTACGAATGCTTCTCCCTCCAGGCCGTCTTGACTAATAGACTGAATCTTCATGAATCCTGTTTCGATGATTGTGAAATAAATCACATCCCCCATGAGATTCGCAAAGACACAGAGGTTGCCAGACATATTGACTTTGGTAAACATGTCTACTCCTTGTTAGTGTGAAATTACTTTTTTATGATAACAGAAAAGTTATTTTAATTGAATATTTGTAAAATTTAAATTGCTTTCAGGTCGGTGGAAATTTCCACCGACCTGAGGAAAGAATTAGTTTTGTTGGATATTGATTATATGCGTGGTTGTGTCGACCACAAATGTAATCTTAACTAATCCTTTCTTAACCCTAATGTGTGCCTTCTCAATTTTCATGAGATCGGACGACTTGTCCAGGGATATGACCTTCTCACTACCCTTGTGGGCTCCTTTCACATACGTGACGTTAACGTTGTCACCTGTTGCGCAGAAAGAGATCCACCCGTTCCCGTCCTTGAAGGTGATACTTCTAGGACCGAAGCTTACCACTCCGTTTTTCACCTTAACTCCCTCCTTCATTATTAAGACCGGATTTTAATTATAACCTATAAAATAGATAAATTCAAATTCTGATTATTTAACAATAATAGATAGTATTTTATTAGGAACAAATATGACTTTAAGGATTTCTTTTCCCTCAAGTGTGGATCTTACTTTTTCGACTTTTTTTATTTCTTCTAAAACTATTTCTTGAGATGAATTTTTATCAATTTCAATTGTACTAATTAATTTTCCGTTAATTTGTATTGGAAGATTAATTTTAATTTCGTTCAAAATACTTTCATCAAATTTTGGAAATTCACTAATGTGTATTGATGTATTTTTATCAAAAGTTGTTCCATTTAATTTTTGATACAATTCTTCTGTAATAAATGGTGCAAGAGGTGCTAAACATTTTAAGAATTTGATAAATATTTCTTTAGAAATTTTTTCATCATTTTTAATATTGTTAATAAAAATCATAATTTCAGAAACTGCAGTATTAAATCTTAAATTTTCATACATGTTTGAAATATTTTTTATTAAATTATTGATATGAATTTCTTGAGAAGTAATTTTTTCATCAGAAACTTTTTCTGAAAGTGTCCAAACATTAGTCAAAACTTTGAAACAAGCTTTAACTCCGTTTTCATTCCATGGAAATGAATCCTCAATTGGTCCCATAAAAGAAATCCCCATTCTTATTGCATCCGCACCATATTTTTCTGCAACTGGTAATGGATCAACAGTATTACCTAAAGATTTTGACATTTTCTTCCCGTCAGGACCAAGAACAAGTCCACCATTTAATCTCCATTGATACGGTTCTGAAACAGGTACTAAACCAGAATCATAAAAAAACTGATTCCAAAATCTTGAATATAAAAGGTGCATGGTAGTGTGTTCTGCGCCTCCAAAATAATTATCAACTGGCATCCAGTATTTTAATTTTTCTTCATCTGCAAATTTTTCATTATTTTTAGGATCAATATATCTTAAGAAGTACCAAGAACTTCCTGCCCAGTTTGGCATAGTGTTGGTTTCTCTTTTTCCTTTTTGACCGCTTACTTCAACGTTTACCCATTCAGTATTTTTTGCTAGTGGTGAAGAAGCGTCAGCTGAAGGAGTGTAATCAGGAACTTCAGGAAGCATTAATGGAAGATTATTTTCTTCTACAATTTTTCCGTCTTCTAAATGAATCAAAGGGATTGGTTCTCCCCAATATCTTTGTCTCGAAAATACCCAGTCTCTTAATTTGAAATTTACTTTTTTATTTCCAAGAGAGTTTTCTTCTATAAACTTATTTAATTTTTCTCTAGCTATTTTGGAGGAAAGTCCGTTGTATTCGCCTGAATTTACTAGAGTTCCATAATCTTTATTTGGTAAATTTTTATATTCATTTTCAACGACCGAAATTAGTTCTAAATTAAATTTATTTGCAAATTCGAAATCTCTTTCATCGTGTGCTGGAACTCCCATGATGGCTCCGGTTCCATAACTCATTAAAACAAAATCACCGATATAGATTGGAATTTCTTTTTTAGAAATTGGATTGATTGCATAAGAACCTGTAAAAACTCCAGTTTTTTCTTTTTGTAATTCTGTTCTTTCTAATTCTGATTTTGATTTGGTTGATTCTTGATATTTCTCAACTTCTGTTTTTTGTTCATTAGTAACAAGGCTTGTCAAAATTGGATGTTCGGGTGAGATTACTAAAAATGTAGCACCAAAAATTGTATCAATTCTGGTTGTGAAGATTTTGATTTTTTCAGATAAATTTTTGATATCAAAATAAATTTCTGTACCTTCACTTCTTCCAATCCAGTTTATTTGAGCGTTTTTAATATGTTCTGGAAAATCTGTGTTTTCTAACCCATCGATTAATTTTTGAGCATACTTAGGCATTTTTAAAACCCATTGTTTTAAATTTTTTCTAACCACCGGGTTCCCACCTCTTTCAGAAATTTTATTGCCATTGGCATCTTCCAAAACTTCTTCCTCAGCTAAAACTGTTTTTAATTCTTCACACCACCAAAGTGGCATTTCTTTATATTCGGCCATATTGTTTTCAAAAAATTTTAAAAATAACCATTGAGTCCATTTGTAGTATTCAGGATCAATTGTAGAAATTTCTCTATCCCAATCAAAACTAAATCCTAGGTCTAATAAAGAACTTTTCATGGTTTCGATAGATTTTTTAGTTGTTTCTCTAGGGTGAATTCCAGTTTTGATTGCGTAGTTTTCTGCAGGTAGTCCAAAGGCATCCCAACCCATTGGAAATAATACGTTATAGCCCTTCATCCTCAAATATCTAGAATAGATATCAGCTGATGAAAATCTCATCATATGTCCCATATGAAGTGCTGCTCCGGAGGGGTATGGAAATTCACTTAAAATATACTTTTTAGGCTTATCTGAAAAATCTATAGCTTCATAGACTTTTTTCTCGTGCCATGTGTGTTTATATTTATCTTCAATTTCTGAAAAGTTATACATAAATTAAACTTTATTTTACTATAAAGTTTGCAAAATTAGATGTTATCAGTTACAATACCGGTCCTGCCTAAAATTTAAATTCCAAATATTTGGACATATAGTAATAAATTTAATATTATAAATAGAATAAATATGAAACACAGAAGTGCTGAACGAATTAAATATGAAAAATCACCTAGAAGAGAGAATCCTCAAGCTGTTGAGAAGTTAAGATCTTCTTCAGCAATAATTCCCGCTAAAATGAAAAAACTCATTTATGGAATTTCTGTGGCAGTTGCTTTATTTGGCCCAAATGGCGGAATAGATTCTAAAAGAGTTAGAGAAGTTTTGCCAATAGAAACTGTTGAAGAAATAAAGGGAGGGTTGGTTGAAAATGGTAACGATTTGGTAACTTGGATATCTGAAAATGGAATTCCAGTTGTAAATTCTACATTTAAAAATAGTATCGATTATATTGTTGATAGTGCATATTCTGTCACAGATAGAGTTGTAAAACAAACTGAAGTTTCAAATAAAACAGTTAGATTAGATATTAAAGATCTGGAGGAAATTACTGATAGATCTGCTAAGAAGATTTTAGAAGTTAGTGGTATTGGAGGAAGGGAGGATCTAAATCCAGATTCAACACCTTCTGTAAAACCTGCTGAGTTTGGAAAAGATCCAGCTGAGTTTCCATATTTACTGCCTGAACAAAATATTTCTAATGTCAGGCCATTTGATTTCTCAGTCACTAACGATGTATTCCAAAAATTAGAAATCACCCAGGAAGATTTACTTGCACCAAATCCTGATAATCCTAAATATAAATATTTTGATGCAATTACTAATCCAAATATCCCAACTTTAGATATTTTTTCAGAAGGTGTAATGAGATGGAAGGGTAAGGTTGAAAAAGCCTGCGCTAAATTTAATTCGGATCCAAGAAATAAAGGATTTGAAGTTTCACCAAACGAAGCTCTTTTAATCATATCTATTGAAACTGGAAATTCTGGATCTAATAAAAAAGAAAGTAGGATGGAGGCTGTTTCTGCTTTTCAAATTGTTTACCCTCAGTTTCATAGATTATATATTGCTACAGGAGCTTTCGATGGCGGTAAGGGAAGGGTACTAAGTAAAGAGGAATTCAAGCAAGAGATGATAAATAACGAAGATTACGCAATATTGGTATTTCTTCAATATTATTCAGATATTAAAAGATATAATCAAAATGTTTATCAAGATTTAAGTTTGAATTATCCTTTTCAGCAATTTGCATTTAATATGGCCGAATACAATGGAGGTGACTTTAATGGAAGAAAAATGTTTTTAAATCAGCCTATACCTAATGAAACATGGGATTATGTAAGGATGGCACTCAGGTTTGGAATCTTAGCTGAAGGTGCCCAAGATTTAAGAGAACTTTATCCTGATACCTATAGTCAACTTTTAAACTCACAGTTTGCTAATACAAAATTAGAAGACGCTCATTTAGAAGAGAAAAAAAATAGATCTCAAGGAAGAGCATATTCCAAAGATGCAATCTTAAAATCTCAAAGTGATCCTAGATTAAATCCTGGAAACAAAACAAGAGAATTATTTCTCTCTGAAATAGAGCCTGTCATGTCTTCAGTTTCAAAAGTTGAGGCTGCCGAATCTACAAAAAGAAATAATAATTTTGCAATCCAAGCTATTAATATTTTTGAATATAGATAATTTTAAACCGGCGGGTTTGCTACTGCAAACCCGCCCTTCTTTTTGTTACAATAAAATAAGCTGCCATGAATTTAATTTTTCAAATAAGTATAATACTTTTATCTGTTACCTTGCTGGGAGTTTTATTAAGGTACTTAAAGCAACCATTAATTCTTGCCTACGTTTTAGCAGGATTGATTTTAGGTCCGTCTTTATTAAATATTTCAGTTGAGAAAAATATACTAGAAACTTCTTTAACTGTCTCTTTAAGCATTATCTTATTTATTTATGGTTTAAAATTGAATTTCAAAAACATATCTTTTTTGGGATTTGGTTTATTAGCTAGTTACTTTTTGCAGTTAATCATCTTCTTTTCATTGATGTTGGTATTTTTCATTTCTGTAAAGTTATCTGTCCTAGAATCTGTTGTCTTATCTTTTGCTCTTTCTTTTACATCTGTTATTTTAGGAATAAAACTTTTAGATGATAAGAAAGATTTAAATAACTTGTACGGTAAGATATCAGTTTCTTTTGGAGTATTTCAAGTTTTTACATTTTTAATAGTCTACATATTTCTGCAAAATTATAAAATTGATATTACAAATGAAGTTTACCTAAGAAAGAGTTTTGAATCTTTTTTTAAAGTTTTTATCGTATTAGCTAATTTATTTTTAATTTCTAGGTATATTCTTCCTAGATTCGACAAATACATTTCTAAATCATCAGATTTTTTAACCCTCTTTGCTATCTCTTGGGGTTTGGTAGTATCAGGAGTTTTAAAATATCTTGGAGTACCCTATGAATTGGGATTTTTAATTTCTGGAATTTATCTTTCTGCTTTAGGTTTTAGTGATGTTCTATTTGAGAAATTAAAATCCGTAAAAGATATTTTTTTATTGGCACTTTTTACAATTTTAGGTCTTAACTTAAATCTTAGCGTTTTCCAGAATAAATTTTTTTTAATTTTACTTTTAATATTTTTTATTTACATACTAAAAACTTTCTTAATTTCTTTAGTATTAAGAATTCTTTCATTTTCAAGAAGAGTAAGTTTTTTCTCTGTATTAGCTTTTAATCATATTGGTGAACTTTCTTTGATACTTTTAGGTATTAATTTTGTAAATTTTGACGGTGAATTTAAGGATGTATTTAATTTTTTGTTTATTCTTACCTCAGTAATATCCGCCTACTCTTTACACTACTCTGAAAAATTAAATAAATTTTTTGAGCCTTTGATTGGTTTTTATCTTAAAGATATGTCAAAGGAATCTAATCCTTCAGATATTGTTTTGTTTGGTTGTGGGATTGATGGTTTTGATTTTATAGAGGAGTTTAAGAAAAAACATTTTGATTTTATAGGAATTGATTTTAATCCTGAAGTTGTTCAGAAATTAAAATCTAAAAAAGTAAACATTATTTTTGGAGATGCTGAGGATAGGGAACTATTTAGCAAATTGCAAATTTTTAATTCTCAATTGGTAATTTCTACTATTGGAGATTTTGACACTAATAAATTTATTTTAAATGAGCTTAATGATAGAAATTACAAAGGTATTAAAATTATTTATTCTTACAGTATTGAAGAATCAATTCAGTTATATAGAATGGGTGCTACTTTTGTTATACTTCCTGATTTTTTAAGTTCAAACAAAGCTGCAGATATGACTTCTAGTTTTGGTTTGAATCACAAAAATTATGAATCTGAAAAAGCAAAACATTTAGAATTGTTCAACAAAAAATTATTAATGAAATATGATTACAGAAGGTAGCGTGCCTTTAAACTAGAGTTTTTAGAAAAATTATATTAAGATGTAATTAATGAATAGATACTTTTATTTCTTTTTGACATGCATATTAGTAGTCGTTATCTCTGTAGGTTTTTATGTTTTTAATTTTTTTAATCCAGAAAAAAATCAAAAAAATAATAATTCAGAAAAGATAGTTAAAATCAAAAATCTTCTTGAAGGAAAAGAATTTGTTTGGGTAAATTCCGAATTAAATTTTAATAAAGAAACAATAACTCCTATTAAAAAAGATGCTTACTCAATTAAATTTGAAAGTGATTTTAAAGTTAAAATTTCCACAGATTGTAATAATGGATTTGGTGAATACGAGCTTAAAGAAAACAAACTTAAAATTGGAAATATAACCTCAACTGAAAAGTATTGTCCTGATTCTCAAGAAGGTATTTTTTATAACGAATTAATTTCTGCAGAAAATTTTAATTTAGACAGTAATGGAAATTTAGTAATCAATTTTTTAATTGGAGATATGTTTCTTAAAGAAAGAAACTCATTTGAGCAAGTTAAGAGTGCTGTAATCAATCCTTTAATTGGTAAAGAGTATTCTTGGCTTAGAACAGAATTAAAAAACAATAAAGTTATACTACCAATCATGCAAGGAAAATTTAAATTAACTTTTTCTGAGGATATGAAATTTACTTTAGTTACTGATTGCAACACAAATGGAGGTATGTACGTTGTTAATGAAAAAAATTTAACCTTTACTGAAATCATTGCAACCAGGATGTATTGCGAAAAATCTCAAGAAGAAGTTTTTATTAGAGATTTACAAAAAACTTCTTCTTATGAAATTTTGCCTGATGAAACTTTGATACTAAACATGGTTGATAATTCTGGAAGGATTTATTTTAGATAATGAATTACTATATAGATTCTTTTTTTAAAAACTATGCAAATTTTTCTGGAAGAGCTTCGAGGAAATATTTTTGGATAGTTTTTATTACTACTCTGGTAATTTTATTATTAACATCACTTCCATATTTTTTTCTACAAAAAGTTGAATTTTTAAATCTGATTTCTCTTTTATTTGCAGGAATCATTTTGCTAATAAATCTTGTCCCGCTTTTATCTTTATTAGTTAGAAGAATTCACGATATAGATTATTCTTTTTGGTATTTTTTAATTCCTGTTTTTAATTTGTACATTTTATTTTTAGCTTTATTCTTTAATGGAAGTGATGGTCCAAATACTTTTGGAGATGAGTACCCTGATCTAGATTAGATATTTTCATTTTAAAATATATATTTATAATACAAGCATATCTTTCAAAGGATTTGAAAGATTAGTTTTGGAGGAGATATGGTAATCTCACGTGAAGGTGGTGAGGTGATGCTAGCCTCATGTAAGGAACTTTGTGAGCTCTATAAGCTACAGATCTTGCGGGATGGTAAGGTTTACTTGCATGTAACTTCTTCCAAGGACAAAGGCGGAAAAACTCTTCTTGGTGGAATTAAGCTTCCAAAGTCGCTCAAGATTCTCAACGGAAATTTTTCTAGTGAGGTATTGGAGTGGTTTTTAAAAGGTCTTAACACTAAGGCAAGTTACGTAAAAGTGAATAAGGAGCACACCAAATGTGAGGTACTCCTGGTAATGAACGATGGGAGGGAGTTTTCAAAGTCTTTTGGTTTGAGATGAGATATAACGAGATTGCGGCACCAGTAAACTGGTGCCGCTATCCCTCTCAATTAGAATGTTTGGATATTAAGTTCCAGCGATAAAGCACATTTGGAATGCGGAATTGCTCCGCATCGAAATATACCCCATCACTTGTAACAAAATAATCCTGACCTTCGATATTCTGAATGGTTGGGTTTTGTCTGATTAACCATTCAGGTAATATAAACCCAAGTATTCGAAACTCTTCCTTGAGTTTATTTTCTGCTTCTGTCATTCCTACCTACCTCCTCTTTTTGTATGTATCCAGATTTGGACCTTTAATATAACATCTAAACAACTCTTTGTCAAAATTATAGGGTATAGCTCTCTTGATATCTCTGCATCACTTTTGCAAAGTCTTCTTCCGACATAGGGTTTTGAGTTGCTTCCCATATAGTTTCTGCTTCTAATCTTTTCTCTAAACTTTTAATTTTTTCAAAAACCTTACTTCCAAAATCTATACCAGAATTAGTTCCTAAATCTAAATCAGCCAAAAAATTATTTTGAATTGTGTTTGTTTCTTCTTCATTAATTTGGACATGTGTATGAAACGGATTTTTTCTTCTATAATTTATATTTCTTAAAACTAAAAATTCATTTAATAATTCAATAAAAGTTGAAATATTTGTTTCTTTAAGTCTATACAAATTTGCTGTAGTTAAATCTAAAATATAATAGTGATGAATATTTCTATTTGAGAGAATATGCGAAAGATAAGAGATAGTTGTTTGTAAACTATTTGTATCTTTTTGTGGATCAAAGTTTAATTTGTAATCCATCAAGAAATTATCATACGTTCTGAGTGTTTTTAAGGTGGTAGTTGGGTGTCTGCCAGTGAAGTCTGGTTTATTATATATTGTTATTTGTCCGTTATTTCTTTTGCTTGTAAAACTAACAGAAAGTGAATCTCTTTTTCTTACTTCTGTCATTTTCATTTTTTTAAAAGTTCCAAAACCAATCATCACTCCTCTGATAATTTTATTCCTAGTCTCGTCATCTTCTATATCTCCTAAAAAACTTAAAATATCATAATTAGTATTTTCTTCATCTGTTTTTAAATCTTCTAATAAATAACCATCTCTAAAATTTATAAATTCCAATACTTGAGTTGAAATCTTAAATCTTTCTGGTCTTCTATATAGATAATCCAAAATATAATGAATTGCCTGACTTATTTTTGAACTTTCAGTTTCTGTTTTGATTCCTAATTTTCTTTTTTGAAAATGGCAATGAGGGCATGTTAAAAAACTTGAGAGATTGGTTGGTGTAATTGACCTGGAAATAAATCGTTCTGGGTTTTGGTTAAATGAATAAGTAAGCTCGCTTGATTTTAAAAATTTGACTAAATCGTATTTATTATTTTCACCATCGTAGGTGGGAAATAGTTTCATAACTTTTTAGCAGGATTATTTTTTAATTTATTTTTGGGCAATATTTTGATGAGGTGCCGCAGTTTGTGGATGCAGTAAAAATTGCAAACTGCGGCACTTTATATCTCACTCAGTTTTTAACTGAACCCCTCCTTGATTAAGATCCAGAACCTTCGAGGGGTTAGACAAGATGCGATGGGTTTCGCCATAGGCAAGAATCCTTGCCTCATCTTGAGTCTTTCCCGAACGAAAAATAGCTGGAGTGACAATATCCACGATAATTTCCCGTAAGTGGCGAATGTCTTCTGCCACAATTTTACCGTGGTTTTTAACGTGGACTTCGATAGCCCTCTTAAAGTTGGCTTTCCAGTTCTTCTTCTTTGTTGCCATACAACCCTCCTCGGTTGATGAATTACGGTTTCTCACACTATCTCTCGAGATAACCGGTTTTGGAATTATACTACTTTTAGAAAAAAATATCAAATTTGAGGTAAAATATAGAAATATTATTCGCACCTGGAGGGATGCGAGAGTGGTCTATCCGGCTCGCCTGGAAAGCGACGCGTCGAGAAATCGGCACATGGGTTCGAATCCCATTCCCTCCGCCATGAATGGAGATGAGAACCCCCTCTATTTTAAAAATATTCTTTATTGTAAAAATACTGTCTAATTGCAAGTTCAATTAATTCATAATGAAAAAAGAACTTATTAAAATAAGGATTTTCCACAGGTTTTAATTTTCCATCAATATCTTCAAAAATTCCTGAAGCAGTCATAACTTTTTTTGGTCTTTCTTCAATGACATCTACATGTAAATAATTTTCAAGATTTGGAGCAAGGCCCTTAACCATCCTGCTTTGAATATTCTTTACTTTTTCTTCATCTATTTGTTCGATCTTTAATTCTCCATTATTTTTAAAATAAGTTGTTCCTAATATTTTAATTCTATGATTTATATCAGGATCTTCAAATCCAAGTGTTTTTAATATCTGTTCAGGAATACTTCCAGTAAATCCAGTATCAAAAATTACTAAATCTTGATCTGAATAAATTTCATTACTCTCTAAATATTTTTTTCTACTCTCTTCAGAATAGTATTCTTTAATGATTGTATTAAAGTTTATATATTTAGGTTTTATCCTTATCAATTCTCTTTTGTTAAAGTCTTCTTTTGTTAATTTTCTTCTTCTACCAGTATCAAGAGCTCTTCTGGCCTCGTATGCATAAATACCGTCTCTACCAAGATAAATTTCAAATTTTTTCCCTTCTTGTTGTAATTCATCTAATTCGGCAAATAAAATTTCATATTTTGGTATATCTCTTTCTACAACATCTATCATTTCTTTGAGGCCTTCTCGAAGTTCGTTCCTCAGAGTTTTTAAATTAATATATGAAAGATTTTTGAGATTTCCAAAGCAAAGTACAGAGAGATACCTTGAATATCTATATAAAATTTTCTCAAAAAATTTTTCTTTTGTCAGAAAAATTGTTTCAAATTTCCTGGCTGCTCTGGGGTCGTTTTTAATTGAGATTTGAAAATATTCAAGTTCAGTTGTAAAGATATCTATTAATTCAATAACAGTTTCTAATTGCAGATCTGTAAAATCATCTTCATTTTCTAACTTTCCTAATAGTAGTCTATAAAAATCTTTGGACGTTTTTTCGTAGCTAGCAAGTTCTACATACTCCTGATTATGAGGATTTGATTTTAAAATTTCTCTGTATGTTCTATTCATATCTTGCAGAAGTTTGAACAAAATTGGTATAATTTTTACAAATGTTTTCTGCCTCCTTTTGGAAATACATAAAAAAACATAAAGAGCTAACTATCGATTTTGTTGTCATATTTGTTGTTACTATATTTTCTTTAATTCTAGTTACTTCTAAGGCAGAACAAAAAATACTGGGAAATTTTGCAGGGTTTGAGTTTGTTCCTTACTTTTTGGCAGGAGTATTTTCGGTAAATTTTATCACAGCTTTTCCAGCGTATACTTTCATGGCGAAGGTAGTTACAATTGAAAACTTTTGGCTTGTGACTGCAATGGGGGCTATAGGATCAGTTGTAGGGGATACAATGATTTTTTCATTTATTAAATTTAGACTTATAGAGAGTTTGATTAAATCTTTCAAGCATAATAGATTTGTAACTTCTATTTTAAAAACCAAAAACCATATTTTAAAATATTTATTAATTCTGGTAGGTTGTCTAATAATTATGTCTCCTCTTCCGGATGAATTTGGAATTTTATTAATAGGTATTTCTAAAATTAAACACAGACACTTTATTATTCTTTCGTTAATGTTAAACTCACTAGGAACATATTTGTTTCTTAGATTGTTTCTACACTAAATTAAATGAGCAAAAACGTTGAGTTACTCAAATCAAAAATAGATATTATAAATCTAGTTGGTAGTTATTTAGAAATTAAAAAATCTGGATCTAACTACAAAGGTGTATGTCCTTTTCATAATGAAAAGTCGCCATCATTTATGGTTAATCAAAACTTACAAATATACAAATGTTTTGGTTGTGGGGAGTCTGGAGATATTTTTTCTTTCGTAGAAAAAATAGAAGGAGTAGATTTTAAGGGAGCCATAAAATTACTATCTGAAAAATATGGAATACCTTTAGAGGATGAAGGTTTTTCTAAGGATGATTCTTCTAAAAAAAGAATTTACGAAATTAATAACTTATCATTAGAATTTTTTCATTATTTACTTTTAAATCATGAGCAAGGAAAAAAAGCGGAGGAATATCTTTTAGAAAAAAGAAACTTATCAAGGGATACAATCAACGAATTTAAATTAGGATATGCTCCAAAATCTTGGAGTACATTAGTAGATTTCTTAAAAAAAAGAGGTTATAAGGATGAGGAGATTATTTTGTCAAATTTAGGAAGCAGAAGTAAAAGAGGAAATCTAATTGATAAATTTAGAGATAGGGTAATTTTTCCTTATTTTTCAATTGATGGAAGGTGTATTGGATTTATGGGAAGAACTATTTCTGGTGAGGATCCAAAATATTTAAATAGTAGCGATACTCCTGTTTTTAAAAAAGGGGAATTTTTATATGGTTTGTACAAAACTAAATTAGAAATAAAAAAAGACGGGGCAATGATTGTTGAAGGAACTATGGATTTTTTGAAACCATTTCAAAATGGTGTTAAAAATTTAGTTGCAACTTCTGGAACTGCATTAACATCTAATCAATTAGAAATTTTAAAAAGATACACAAATAAATTATTTTTTTGTTTTGATTCTGATAATGCTGGTGTAAATGCAATTTTAAGAGGTGTAGAAATTGCTGATAAATATGATTTTGAGGTTAGGGTATGTACAATCAAACCTCCTTATAAAGATTTGGATGAGTTTTTTGATAAGGATTTCTTAAATGCTCAGGATATTTTGAAAAATACAATTGATATCAACGACTTTTATTTAAATGTTTTAACTAAAAAATACGATAAAAATTCAGCTGCTGGAAAGAAAAATATATTAAGCGATTTTGGCCCATTTTATGCCAAAATCGCTAATCCCATCACCAAAAATCATTACTTAAAAAAACTAGCAGAGTTAATTGATACTGACGAATCTGTAATTCAAAAGATGCTTAAAAATAGCGAAAATGTTGTTTTTGAAGACGAAAACAAATCTAAAAATTACAAAAAAAATGATGAAAATACAATAAAAAATGCATCAAAAGACGTTGAGACTTTTGGTAAGTCTAAAGAGGCTTCTTTAATATCAATTTTACTAAGAGCCGACCTTGACACCATTAAACCTATAGTGTTACAATTACCCTCTAATTACATTGAAAATACCGAGTTAAGAGAAGTTTTAGAAAATTTTAAAAATTATCTCCCAAAGATGGAGACCTTGAAATTTGATATTTCCGAATTTCTAAAAACTTTAAGACCTGAGTTAGTAAATGTAGTACAAGATTTAATGTTAATGGATTTGGGTTTAGAAATTAATAAAAAAGATTTAGTGTTTGCAGAAGCAACAAACTTATCAAATTTTATTAAAAAAGAGTATTTAAGAAAAAGAATTAAAGAAATAAGCAATCAATTAAAAGTTGCAGAAAAAGAAAATAATTTAGAAAAAGTAAAAATTTTAACTGAGGAGTTTATAAATTTATCTAAATTATTAAATTAATAAATTATGCCAAGAACAAAAAAAATAGTAGCAACAAATCCTAATAAAGAAAAATTAATTAAAGACTTAATCTCTAAAGGAAAAAAACAAGGATCGTTAAGTGACGATGACATTCTAAAAGTTTTTCCTAATGTATACGAATCTGCTGAAAGCTTAGCAGAGTTTGAAACATTACTAGAAAGATTTGAGAAAGAGGGAATTATGTATATTCCTGAAGGCGTTGTTGAAGATGATGCCAAAGCAAAAGCAATTGTTGACGAGTTAAATGATTTAACAGCTGTAAAACTAGAAGGAAATGCTTCAACCGATCCAGTAAGAATGTACTTAAAAGAACTTGGTAAAAATAGACTTTTAACTCAACCAGAAGAAGTTGAACTTTCAAAAAGAGTTGAGAAAGGTGATCTAGAAGCAAAGAAAATTTTAATTAATTCAAATTTAAGATTAGTTGTTTCTATTGCCAAAAAATACCCAGCTAAAAAATTATCACTTCTAGATTTGATTCAAGAAGGAAATATTGGACTGATGAGAGCTGTTGATAAATTTGACTGGAGAAAAGGAAATAAATTTTCCACTTATGCTACTTGGTGGATTAGACAAGCAATTACCAGAGCTATTGCTGACCAAAATAGAACAGTAAGAGTTCCTGTTCATATGCACGAAACAATTAATAAATATAAAAAAATTGAAAGAGAATTAAAGCAAACTTTAGAAAGAGAACCAACTCCTGAAGAAGTTGCAAAAGTAATGGGAATTGAAACCGATAAAGCACATACTATTGTTAAATTAAAACAAGATACAACCTCAACCTCTGAAAAAGTTGGAAAAGAAGATGACATAACTAGAGGAGAGTTTTTAGAAGATACAGCAACTCCTTCTCCTTTTGAATCTTCTGCTCACGAACTTCTTAAAGCTCATATGGAAGGAATTCTTGATACTTTAAATCCTAGAGAAAAGAAAGTAATAGAATTAAGATACGGAATGAGGGATTCAAGAATTAGAACTCTTGAAGAAGTTGGAAAAGAATTTGGAGTTACAAGAGAAAGAATTAGACAAATTGAAGCAAAAGCTTTGAGAAAATTAAGACACCCTGCAAGAAGCAAGAAGCTAAAAGATTACTTGTAACAAACAAGGGTTATTTAAACGATTACTGGATAGAAGCGGAAATTTATTTCCGCTTCTTTGTTTTTACGCAAGGTATTTCTCAAAGTTTTCTTTATAACTCTGAACATCGGGCTGGTTAAAAGGATTTATTTGATAGAAAATACTTAAGTATAAAACTTCGTGCATTTTAAATTGCATATATTTTCCTAAATCTTTTTCTATTTGATTTTCTAAATCAAAAACTATAAAAGGTATCTCTTTTTTATTTAAGTCTTTTTGGATAGAAAGTGAAATTGCATTTTTAATTTCATTTATATCAACTCCTAAATATTTTTTCCCAAGTAAAATATTTTCCTCAAGTAAGATAGTATTTTGTTTTTTGTAACATACAAGATTCAAAAACACTTGAGATGAGTTTAGGTAGAATTGCAAACTTGAATGAGCCTCAATATAAAAGTTACCGTGGGAAGTAAAGAAAGTATCGTCGTTTTTTCCTAAAGATTCGTTGTAAAGTTGTTTTTCCCATTTTCCTAAATCTTCAAATTCTTGATCTGAAAATAAATTTTCATTTATTCTTATTTCGCTCAAATATTTTGAAGCAGCCGAGAGTCCCGAAAGCGATTCTTCTGAAATTAAATTTCTTACTTCCTCTTCGGCTCCCTCTAGTATTTTTATGATGTTAACCCCAGAAAATGCAAGTGGTGCAAGTCCTACATATGTAAATACTGAAAATCTTCCAGATATTTTTCTTGGAATTTCTAAAATATTAAATTTAAGATGTTTTAGATTTTGTTTTAGATTGCTATTTTCTTCCGTGATAAAAATTACTCTATTTGAAGGTATTCTAACTTTGTTTTGTAAAATCTCAAAATTAAAAATAGTTTCAGTTGTGTGACCTGATTTTGATACTACAAAAATTAAATATTCTTGGCCGTCTAAGTTTTTTAAATGTTTTATACATTCATTGAGATTTTTCTCAGAAATATAATCTAAAAATTCAATAGGTATTAATTTCTTTTCAATTTTTAAAAGATTATATATTGCTTTTGTTCCTTGCAATGATCCCCCAATCCCTATAACAAAAATTTTTTTAATTTTCTTTAAATCAAATTTTTTTCTTAATTCCAAGATTTCAACTATTTGAAACTTACTAAAAGGAAGATTTATAAAACTTTCAGGAGTTTTGAATTCTTTTGTATTAAAAACTTTTTCTAAATGATTTTGAAAATTTGAGTGCCTTTTGACCAAATTTTCAAGTTTTTCTAGTTCAAAAAGTTGATTGGACAGTGTAACTTTCATTATTTTATTATATTCCTTTTAACGTTAAAATACTCTTATATGAACTTAAAACGAATATTCTCATACTTACTCTTTATTTTACTAATACCTATATGGGTTTTGCTATACTTTTTTATCTTTTCTAACTATCTAAATATGAAAGCTCCTCAACCAGAGGTAGCGTCTTTTAAATCTGTTGAAATTATGCCTCAGAAAAAAAAGATACCTGTTATTATGTTTCATTATGTTGAAATCAATCAAGATAAGAGGGATTTTTTAAGAGATAACTTAAATACTAATCCTCTAGTTTTTGAAAAGCAAATTACGACTTTTAAAGATGCTGGTTACGAATTTATCTGGGCTTCAGAAATTCCTCAAGCTTTGGCAGATAAATCAGATAAAAAATATGTAGTACTCACCTTTGATGATGGTTATGAATCTTTTTATCTTCAAACTTATCCAATTATCAAAAAACATAAAATTAAGGTAACCAATTATATAATTGCTGATTTTTTAGGAAAAATTAATTATATGAGTAAATCTCAGATTGAAAAAATATATGCGGGTGGTTTTCTTGAAATAGGTTCTCATACCCTAAACCACCCTGGTTTGACAGTTATATCCCAAAACGAAGTAATTAGACAACTTACAGAATCTAAAAGAAAATTGGAAACTTTATTTAACACCAAAGTTTTATCTTTTTGTTATCCTTATGGTTTTTATAATCCTGAAATCGCTAAGATGGTTATGGAGGCTGGTTACACTAATGCTACAACTACAAAACTAGGATCTGTGGTTTCGGAAGATAAATTATACGAAATTACTAGAATTAGACCAGGTATTATGACTGGAAGTAAGCTTTTAGATTACATTGATTCTATTAATTACTAATTTTTAAAAGTTCGTTTAGATTGGTTGTAAATCTATCACTTCTTTTCTCTGATTTCATTTTCCATTCTTTTTTAATTCCATTAGCAGCAAAAATGATGGAATTATTTCCTAAAGATTTATTTATTTCATCTACTTTAGATATTATTAAATCTTTTTTATTATTTTTGTACTGAAGAGTATCTATATTGAATAGTGAATTTTGTATTTCATTTTCATTTATGATCTCAGTAAGTATTACCCCTACTTTTTGATAATTATAATTTTCTTTGAAAATTTGTTTTAGTAAAAATTTTGATGCTTTAATTAGATCTGGCGTATAAGATGTTGGTTCTAAAAAATTATATGATTTAGAGTTTGCGTATTGCTTATCGTTAGTTCTAAAATGATTTGTTCTAATGAAGATTGTAATTTTTTTACATTTAGAATTTTGACTCCTTAACTTTTCTGCTGCTGTAGTTGTATAGGTTGAAACTGCTTCATTTAGTTCTTTAAAAGAAGATGTTAGTTTTCCAAAAGATCTGGAAGAACAAATTCCTTTTTTGTCGGGGGTTTCGTATTCCAAAGGAATACACGAAACCCCCTTTAATTCATTTTGTGTTTTTAGTCCGTTGATAGTCATTATTTTTTGAATAAACTTTGGATTTGAATATTTGAAGTCATATGCTGATTTAATATTTTCTGCATAAAGTTTTTTACTATACTGTCTTCCTATGCCCCAGACATCAGATACATCCAAATTTTTTAAAAGCTCGTTTATTTCTTCTTCCGATTTATTTATTAAAGATAAAACTCCTCCAAAACTTTTATCCTTTTTTACAAATTGATTGGCTACTTTTGAAAGTGTTTTAGTTGGAGATATCCCAATAGATACAGGTATATTTACCCAATCAAAAATTCTTTCTCTAATTTTTCTTCCATAATCTTCGTAACTATTTGTATAAATTCTTTTTAAATTTACAAACGCTTCGTCTATTGAATATATTTCTATATCAGGGCTAAAAGTGAATAATGTCTCAGATACTCTATTTGAAATATCTCCATATAATTCATAATTTGAAGAGTAAACTTTTAATCCTTCCTTTTCAACTAAATCTTTAATTTTAAAAAATGGTTCCCCCATTTTTATTCCTAATTTCTTTGCTTCGTTCGATCTAGCAACGCAGCAACCATCGTTATTTGATAAAACTACAACTGGTTTATTTTCTAATTTCGGATTAAAAATTCTTTCACAAGAAACATAAAAATTATTACAATCAACTAAAGCAAAAATATTTTTCATAAATTTGGGTTGTGAATTACAAAAGTAACTACTCCCCAGATTTTGAAATCATCTTCTTCTTTGATTTCAAAATCTTTGTATTTATTATTCTCAGGTCTTAGAATAATTTTATTTTTTTCTTTTATTAATCTTTTAACAGTAAATTCTCCATTTAAAATAGCTATTACAATGTTTTTGTGAGATGGTGAGATTGATTTATCTATAATTAAAATATCTTCTGGAAAAATACCTGCGTTAATCATTGAATCTCCTAACGCTCTTACTAAAAAAGTAGCAGGTTTATTTTTAATTAAAATTTCGTTTAAATCTATAGATTTATCTATATAATCAGAAGCAGGGCTAGGAAATCCTGCTGTAACCGGATTTAAAAAAAGATTTAATTCAAATTTTTTCATACCCTTATATTATACGAATAAAACACGAAAAAAAAGATATTGATTTTAAAATAAGTGTTAAAATAATAAAAGTAAAAGATATAGAAAGGACAAAATTATGATTACATTAGTTGATTTTTATGCAGATTGGTGTGGACCTTGTAAAGCAATGAAACCTATATTTGCTGAATTAGAAGAAGAAATGAAAGGCAAAGTAGAATTTAAAAAGGTTGATGTTGATGCCAATGAAGAAGAAGCTTCCAAAAACGGAGTAAGAAATATTCCAACTTTTATTATCTATAAAAATGGAGTTGAAGTTTCGAGAAAATCAGGCGCAATGCCAAAACAAGTTCTAAAAGACTGGATTTCTTCAAGTTTATAATTTAATATAAAAATATGCCCATTAAACTAGCCATAAACGGTTTTGGAAGAATAGGAAGATGCTGTTTTAAAATAGCATTTGATAATCCTGAATTAGAAATCGCGGTAATCAATGATTTAATGCCTATAGAAACAGCTGCTTATTTACTTAAAAGAGATACAGCATATGGTACTTATGAAAAAGAAATAGAAATTGTTGATGGAAATTTGGTAATAGATGGTAAAAAAATTAAATATATCTCCGAAAAAGAACCAAATAATTTACCTTGGAAAGAAAACAACATTGATACTGTTTTTGAATGTACAGGAAGGTTAGTAGAAAATGGCTCTGCAAAAGTTCATATTGAGAGAGGGGCTAGAAAAGTAATTCTTTCAGCACCTGCTAAAGGGGAAGGAAATGTCCCAACCTTTTTACTTGGGGTGAATCACTCAAATTATCTAGGACAAAATATTATTTCCAACGCTTCTTGTACTACAAATTGTGTAGCACCAGTACTTCATGTGATGCATAAAAAATTTGGAGTATTAAAATCTGTTATGACTACAATTCATGCAACAACTAATACAGAATCTGTGGTTGATTCCCCACCCTCAGGGGGTGGAAAAGATTTAAGAAGAGGAAGAGCTAGTGCTCATAATATGGTGCCTACCACGACTGGTGCTGCAATTGCCGCCGCCAAAACAATACCAGATTTGAAAGATAAATTTGACGGAACTTCAGTACGAGTGCCGGTAATAGTTGGTTCGATTTCTGATATTGTTATGGTTATGTCAAAAAAAGTGACAGTTGAGGAAGTAAATAATGCTTTCAAAGAGGCGGCTAGTGACCCTAAAATGATGGGGGTTTTGGCAGTTTCTGATAATGAGAATTTAGTATCTTCAGATATTATTAAAAGTCCATATTCATCTATTGTAGATTTGGAGTTAACAAAAGTTGTGGATGGTGATTTAGTAAAAGTGGTTGCTTGGTATGACAATGAATGGGGATATTCTTGCAGAATGATTGATATGGCACTTCTTACTGCCTAAATGTTAAAATATTTAAATGAAATCTCTTCAAACAGTAGATTTAAATGGAAAAAAAGTTTTAGTTAGATGTGATTTAGACGTACTGGATGAAAATTGTGAGATTAAAGAGCATTTTAGATTATCTTCATCTTTAAGAACACTTAATTACATTTTAGATAATGGAGGGTTTGCATATATATGCGGGCATATTGGAAAAACTCAATCTCCAAACGAAAAGTTTTCTACCAAAAAATTAAAAGATTTTTTTTCAAATAATTTAAAGAATAATAATTACGAAATCTTAGAAAATTTAAGATTCGATGAAAGAGAGGAATCTAATAATGAAACTTTTGCCAAAGAACTTTCTTTTGGAAAAGATTTGTTTGTAAATGAAAGTTTTGCAACATCTCATAGAGATCACGCATCTATTACATCGATAACTAAATTTTTACCTTCTTATTTAGGTTTTCATTTTGAGGAAGAAATTGAAAATTTAAAATATGTTTTAGATAATAATCACAAACCATTAGTTGTAATTATTGGTGGTGCAAAAATTGAATCAAAAAAACCAACTATAGATAAATTTATAAATATAGCAGACTTTATTTTAGTTGGAGGAAAATTAGCATTTGAGAAATCTTTGGAAAATACTCCTAAAATTATCCTAGCAAACGATTTTGTTGATAATTTTGATATCGGTCAGGAATCTATCAAAAAATTTGGTGAAATTATTTTTCAATCCAAAACTATTTTTTGGTCAGGTCCTTTAGGAAAAGTAGAAGATGAAAAATATAAAAATGGTTCTATTCAGATAGCAGATCTTATTTCAAAATCTGGAGCCTACTCTGTAGTTGGTGGTGGGGATACTCTAGCTTTCTTAGAAAATAATAATTTAACTCACAAATTTAGTTTCGTAAGTGTTGGTGGTTCGGCACTGCTTGAATATCTCAGTTCGGGAACATTAATTGGTTTGGAAGCAATAAAAAAAGTAAATGGCTAAAAAAATCTTAAAAGCAACTTTTGAAAATAGATGTAATGGGTGTGAGTTGTGTGTTTTGGAAGTTCAAAGACAACTTGAAAGAGTGGGATTAACAGATTCCCCTATTAGAATTTTAAGAGACTCGTCTAAGAGTACTGTTTATTTTCATGTAGAAATTGACCCAAGTGTTAACAATTTAAATATTAAGGAAGTTATCAAAGTTTGTCCAACATCAGTTTTTGAAATTATAGAGGAGGAAGATGAAGATCTCTACATCAGTTAAAAACATTTTAGAAATAGATTTAGAAAAAAAGACTTACCATGTTAGGTCTCGAAGTGATCTAGAAGGTATTTTAGGTGGGGTAGGCTTATCTCTAAAACTATATTCAGAGTTTAAGGATGAAAAACCGATTATTTTTTCAGTAGGGCCTTTAAATGGTTTCTTTCCATTTGCTTCTAAAACTTCAGTTATGTTTGGTGTAAAAAATAAAATCTATGATTATTACATTGGGGGCTCACTATCAACTAGAATTAGATTTGCAAATATAGATGCAATTGTTCTTTTGGGAAGATCTAAATCAGAAGTTTTTGTTGAAATTCAAAATCAAGAAGTAACTTTTCTTGATTATGGTGTAGACTTTGATTCTCACGGACTTCCCGGTAAGAGAAGTATTGTAGAATTTAAAACAAATAAATATTTACTAGATAATTATTTTAGATTTTCTGGGAGCGAGGCTGATTCAATTTTGCATTTTAAGAAAGTATTAGGAATTGTTATTTCAGGATCTTTTGATTTTAATATTCCAAGTCCAGAAGAATACGATGAACTTTACAAACAGATTTTACAAAAATATCAAAGATTGTCTGTAGATAAAGGTGAGTTTCCTTCTTGTAGTGGTTGTCCTATGGGATGTTCAAAATCAAATATTGGAGAGAAAGGTGGAAGTTTACTTGCACATTCTTTGGTGGGTTGTAATTTTGCATCTACTTTATTTAATAATCATGATTTAATCATTTCATGTCTAAATGTTTTGGGATATAAATATACCCACGAAGATATAGAAAAATATTTACAAACTTTATACAATTTAAAAAAGGATTATATATTTCAATGAGTATCTTTGGAAACGAAAAATTTATTGTAGCTAATTTTAAACAAAATGCTACCAGAGATGAATCTCTAACTTGGATTAAAGAATTTAAAAACGGTTTAAATGAGATTGGAAGTTTAGAAATAAATATTGTCTTATGCCCTACTTTTCCTTTATTGCAAACTTTTTTTGATGAATTATCAAAAGAAGGTTACTTTAGAAAAAAAGTTTTTTTAGGTTCCCAAAATATTTCTTCTAACGAAAATCTTGAAAATACAGGGGAAGTATCTGGAAGATCTTTATCAGAATTTGTTAATTTTTCATTAATTGGGCATTCAGAAAGAAAAGAAAATTTCGATGAAGTGACAAAAAAATGCGAACAAGCTGTTAAAAATAAAATCATTCCTATAGTATGCTTTTACGAAAATAAATCTGTTTATACTTTTGAAAATTGTATTTTTGCATATGAAGATCCTAAATCAATTAGTAAGGCAGGCGTTTTTCAAGAAAAAGATTTCAATGAGATGGTTGGTATAACCGAGGATCTAGAAAATATGTTTGATTCTAAACCAATTTTGTATGGAGGTTCGGTTAAACCAGAAAATGCCCAAATGATAAAAGATTTAAATTTCTTTAAAGGGGTTTTAGTTGGTAGAAGCTCCCTTGACCCCAAGTCATTCTTAGAAATAGTAAAAATATATAATTAAAGGTAAAATATAGTTTATGAAAAAAAATTTTACAAATATAATAATTTTTTTGGCAGTTTTGGTTCTGCTTCCTTTTTTAGGTTTTGCTTATATTTTTGGATTAGGTAATTTAGACTTGCTAAATCCTGTAAAAATAGCCAATAATATTACTAAACCTGATTTAAAATCAACTGATGGAAGAATTAATATATTAATTTTAGGTATAGATAAGAGGCAGGCAAATAATGCTGTAACTTCAGTCTTGACCGATACCCTCCTTGTAGCTTCTATAGGTGTGAATGAGAAAAATGTAACTCTAATTTCTCTTCCAAGAGATCTATGGGTTGAAAGTCAGCTTGGAATCAAAGGAAAGATCAATTCTGTTTATAATCAGTACAATCAAAAGACCGGAAAAATTTTAGGGCCTGAAGGTACAAAAGATGTTGTCGAGGAAGTTTTAGATATTCCTATTCACTATAATCTAACAATTAATTTTGAAGTATTTAAAAAAATTATAGATACTCTTGGAGGAATAGAAGTAGATATTGATAATTCATTCACAGATACAGAGTATCCTATTGAAGGGAAAGAAAATGCTCCAATGAATGAAAGATATGAAACCTTAACTTTTAACAAAGGCAAAGTGAAAATGGATGGAGAAAGGGCTCTTAAATATGTAAGATCAAGACACGGTCAAGGTGAAGAAGGTACAGATTTTGCAAGAAGTAAAAGGCAACAAAAAGTTATTTTGGCTATTAAAGACAAGATGATGCAAGCCTCTACATTAATTGACTTACCAAAATTAAAAGAATTGTTTTCAATTTATGAAAAAGATGTTGAAACAAATATTACAAATGAGGATTTAACTAAATTTTATTCTCTATATAAAATTATAAATTTTAGTAATTTTAAAAGAATTGTTCTAGATGACAGAAGTGATGCTGAATCTGGAGGAATACTATATTCCCCAGAAGATACAACAGCGTATGGAGGGGCTTATGTTTTAATCCCAAGATCTGGAGACTTTTCTCAGATACATGCTTATGTTAAAAAATATTTATTTGAATAAATATGTATATTTTAGCTGGTAACGATATTTCAAAGATTAATAATACTGTCAGTACTTCGATTAAAAAATATTCTTTTCAACCAATAAATTATTCTCTAAGTGAAGAAAATTTTTCAGAAATTTTAGGAAGTATTGAAACACCAAGTTTGTTTGGTGAAAGGATTTTAGTGATAGTTGATATTACTGAATCTGATACAGAATTGTCTGAAAAATTTATTGAAAAAACGAAAGAAAATAAAGATTTATATATTATTTATCAGAAAAAACTTGATTCAAGAACCAAATTTGCCAAATTTTTACAATCAAATAAAGTTTTAATTTACGATAGTGTTGAAAATACCAATCCATTTGATTTTGGTGATTTAGTTTTAGCTCAAAAAGTAAAAGAATCATACGAAGAGCTAAAACTGCTAGAAAGTAAGAATTTAGAATATGTTTCTTTATTTAATGGAATTTTAAATTCTACCAGAAATCTAATGAATACTTACTACAATACCAACTCCAAAAAAAGCATTTTTCCAAACAAGAGAAATTTTTATCAGACTTTAATAGAAAAATATCAAGAGGCGGGCATTAAAGATATTTATCAAGTTCTACAAGAAAATGATTTAAAATTAAAGAGGGGTGAGATAACAGATGAGATGCTTGTTCTAAGATCTATGAATTATATTTTAAATTATGGAAATAATAAATAAAAACTCAAATTTTGATAAAACTGTAAATTGGCAATTTTTTTTAAGAACTAAAATATATTCTTGGGGGTTTATTTCAATTGGACTTCTATTTATTGCATCTCAATTTGTGATTCCCTTTATTTTAATCGAGACAGGAAGTAATTATAGAGCTCCTGTAGAAAATTCAGTTTTAGGAGCTACAACCGGATTTAGGCAAATTGAGTTCGAAGAACTGCAGAATAATACTGATGTTAAAACTTTAGAGAGGGATTATTCAATTCCAGAAAAGTTTTTTATACAAATTCCTAAAATAAAAGTAAATAATGGATTGGTGAGAACTAATTCATTTGAAATGAATCCAGATACATTTATTGGTCACTATGCAGGAACATCTCTTCCTGGTGAGAAAGGTAATATGTTTTTATATGGTCACTCTGTGATGCCCTTTTTATTTAGTGAAAAAAACTATAAAACAATTTTCTCTAATATACATAAACTAGAAGAAGGAGATGAAGTAATAGTAAGGTTTAATAATAAAAGATATATTTATGAGGTGATGGAGAAGGTTATTCTAAAACCAGAACAAGTTGATCCTCTTAATTTAGTCTCTGAGGAATATAAGGACAGTAAAACATTAAGTTTAATGACTTGTACTCCTCCAGGAACATCTCTAAAAAGATTGATTGTAAATGCGAAACTCAAAGAGATTGATTAAATTTTTAATAACAAAAAAGGGGTGCGGTAAAACCGCACCCCTTTTTAATCAGGCATTAAATTTACTTTTCAAAGTTTTTCATTGCTAAGTCTTTTCCGTTAGTTATTAAGAATCCGCTAATTATTGAAAATGCAGCCATTAATACATAAAGTCCTTCGTTACCTGTTGTAGGAACTCCAGTTGCAGTTTTTCCACTTGTATAAGTAACTGATGGAATTGTTGCTGTAACTATTCCTCCTGTTACAGATGATGGGGAAGTAAGTTCTGCTGTAGGGGTTGTATCAACTGATTGATTATAAGTATCAGAAATTTGAGCTAACATTCCTCCTGTTTGAGCTTTTGTATCTGTTTGATTTGTAGTATTAACTCCTAAAACTTCTTTTTTAACATCTATTGAGGATTTATCTAGTGTATTTTTATTCACAGTTTCTTCTTCCATTACTAATTTGGTATTAGTATCTTTTTTTGAAGATTTTGATGTTTCTTCAGGTTTTGAAGAGCTATCTGAAAGTAGAAAATAAAAAGAACCGAAAACAAATACTGAAATCACTAAACTTGTAACGAATGTTTTTATTGTTTTTGAAATAAAATTATTTTGCATTGGCAGGTATTAATTCATTAAATAAATTACTATATGTATCTATTAAATCATTCGTAGTTTTGATGTCAAGTATTCTCTTATTAATTTCTTCATTTTCTTTTTGTGTATTTATTCTTGTATGAAGTATTAAATTAGAAATCATTAATGTTATTAATAGTAATGTAATAAATATTTTTTTAATCATTTTGATCTATTAGAATCCTTATTTTTAAGTTAACTTTTGCTACTTGGTTATTTATTTCTATTTTACTTTCTTGAATTTCTGTTAAAGGTAACTCGTTTTCTACTTCTTTAACTAAATTTACTATATTTTCAAAATTTCCATATAGTTCTAAATTTATAATTATTTCATTTGATGAGCTTAAAATAACCACATTCTTAAGTATTTGAATATTTTTCTCATTTGTTTTAAATGATAGTTTTTCAATATATGATGCGACACTAGTTTGACTATTAAATTTATCTTTTAAAATTGTTACATCTTTAGCTGGACTATTAATTCTGTATTTTAAGTCATTTATTAAGGAGTTAAACTCAGATATTTTTAATTTACTTGTTTCATTAATTTGCAAATTACTTATGTAAATTGTTAATCCTCTTATAAATAGCACTAATAACGATATGTTTAAAATTGAAGTGATTATTATAAAAGCTAAAAAGGTTTTTTTATCTTCCATCTATTTCTCCTGAAATTACATATTTTGTTTCATTAGATTCTGAAATTTTTTCAACACTTTCAATATTAATTTTTTTAAATTTTTTACTTTCACTTTCAAATTGTTTTATTTTATCTTGTATTAAAGGATCCTTCGAGTAAAAAGAAATCTTGACTAGGTAAATATTATTTTCATTACTAACATATTGTATTGATTCGATTGATATATTTCCTATAAAATTGATGAATTCTTTGATTTCTGAAAAAAATATACTTTGCTTAATTTTTATTGAATCTTTTACTTCTTTATATCTTTTTAAAAAATCAGTTTTTTCCTTTAGATCTAAGAAAGTACTTTCCTTAGACTTTAAATAATCAATATTTATTTGTGAATCGGGGTCTAAAGAAAACTTATCTGTTCTGGTTAGGTTTAGATATGTGATTAGAGAAGTAGCCAAACCTAAAACAATTGACAGCACAAAAATGAAATTAATTACTCGCTCTTCCTGTGATTTTTGAAATGTATTAATTGAGTCCAGCAGGTTTAGATGCTTTTCATTATTATAACTTGTTAAGGGATTGTAGTTACTTTGATTTAGTTTTTTTGGCAGTTGGTTTAGCATCAGTAGATTTTGCTACATTGTGTGAAAGCTTTGATTTGATTCTATTTATCTTATTCTTATGCATAACTTTTTCTTTTGAAGCTTTGTCTAGGATTTTTTGAGCAATAGTAAGAGAAGACTTTAAATCGTCTTGAGATTTGCCGTCTTTAATAAGATTTTGTAAATTTTTAATTGCTGTTTTAATTCTCTTTTTCCAACCTAAGTTATGTTGTTGTTTTTTATTTGAGCTTCTAACAGCTTTTTTTGCTGATGATGTATTTGCCATAAGTAGTACTAATTATGATAACATAACAATGTTTATGGTCAAGTCATCAAGGCATAAAATCAAAGAATTACTGTCTGTTACCTCAAACTCAATTCTTTCAGCAGCTTTTGTTATTTCTATCTTTTATTTTATTTCCGCAATTTTAGGTTTATTTAAATCAAGAGTAATAGTTTCTTACTTTGGAGCCTCTGAGGCTTTAGGTTTGTATTATATTGCAGATAGGGTTCCTAGTGCAATATACTCGACTATTTTCTTGGGTACTTTTTCTACCGTTTTTATACCTATTTTTACTCGTATTGGGAAGGAAGATAGGGAAGAATCTTTTAAATTTGCCTCAAATTTATTTAATATTTTACTTATATTTTTTCTTTTAGTAAGTATCCTACTTGCAGTTTTTTCTTACGAGGTTTTATATCTTTTAACTCTTGGTCAGGTAAGTTTTACTGAATTAACTTTAGGTGTTTCTCTTCTTAGAATCATGTTAATAGGTCAGGTTATTTTAATAATTAGCTCTTTTATTACCTCAATTTTAAATTCAAAAAAACATTATCTTTCGTCTTCATTGTCTCCTGTAATGTTTAATCTAGGATTTATAATTTCTTTACCTCTTTTACAACCATTTTTTGATATTTATAGTTTATCTTGGGCAATGGTTATAGGATCTATTTGTCACTTGCTTATTCAAATTCCTTCTCTCTTATTTGTTGATTTTAAATATTATTTTTTCACAAATTTAAAGGATAAAAATTTAATTGAATCTATTAGACTCTCTAGTGTTAATTTTATGACTACTTTATTAGGACATCTAGTTGCTGTAGCCGAAAATTCACTTGCCTTTTTGATATCTGCTTCCTCAGTAGTTTATTTTAAATTAGCTGATCAACTAAGATATTTTCCTGTTCATTTGTTCGGTGCTTCAATTTCTATTGCAGCTCTTCCCATCATGGCAGAAGAATTTAAGGAGGGAGATAATGATAATTTATTTAGAATTATTAAAACATCCTTACTTCAAATACTTTATTTAAGTCTTCCCGTAATGGTACTTTTAATTGTTTTAAAATTACCAATAGTAAGACTTGTGTACGGTGCTGAGAAATTTACTTGGGAGGATACCCTAATAACTGCTTTATGTTTAGCTATTTTTTCTTTATCAATACTTTCTCAAGCTGCCTCTATATTTTTATCTAGATGCTTTTATGCTTTAAAAGATACTTTTCATCCTTTTATTGCGACTCTTATAACCTTAGTTGTTACTATTACTTTTCCACTCTATTTTATTTTTAATGGCTATGGTGTTTGGAGTGTGGTTACAGGGTATGTTGTAGGTTCCTATATAAATTTAATTTATTTTTTAATTATGTTAAAAGTCAAACTATCTTTCCCTTTAAGAGAATTTTTGTCATCTAGCTCTAAGATTTTCCTCTCAGGGTTTCTTATGAGTTTGTTTTTATATTTTCCTATGAGATTAATTGATACTTATTTACTAGACACTGCTTATGTTCTTGATTTAATATACTTAACTGTTGGAGTGTCTTCTTTGGGATTCTTAATCTATTTTGTGGTTTCATATAAACTCAAGGTTCCAGAAGTAGCTTTACTTTTTAAAGGTCTCCGAAAATTAAGAATTTCTTCAAAGAATTTAGAGAACCTAGAAAACGAACTCAATCAATCAATTTCATAGGTTTTTAATGATAAAATCAACACATGTCAAAAACCCAAATAAAATCTGAAAATTTTAGAAATTTTTGTATTATTGCCCATATTGATCATGGTAAATCAACACTTGCTGATAGACTTTTGGAGTATACCAAAACAATAGAAAAAAGAGACCTAAAAGAACAAACTTTGGATTCTCTTGATTTAGAAAAAGAGAGAGGAATTACCATCAAACTTAAACCTGTAAGAATGGAATATACTCTTGATAATGAAAATTACGAATTGAATCTCATTGATACCCCAGGCCATGTTGATTTTTCGTATGAAGTTTCTAGGTCTTTAGCTGCTTGTGAGGGGGCTGTTTTGGTTGTAGATGCTACGCAAGGAATTCAAGCTCAAACCGTTTCTAATGTTTACAAGGCAATTGATGCTAACCTAACTATTATTCCTGTTTTGAATAAGATTGATTTACCTTCTTCTGATGTAGAAAAAGTAACTAACGACTTAGTAAATACTTTTGGATTTAAAGCTGAAGAAATTTTAAAAGTTAGTGCAAAAACAGGAGATGGTGTTCATGAATTAATTAAGGAAATAATTGATAGAGTTCCAGCTCCAGTTAACAATCTTGATAAGCCTTTAAGAGCATTAATTTTCGACTCATTTTATGATTCGTATTTAGGAGTTGTGGCGGTTGTTAAAGTAGTTGATGGTTCTATTTCTATGCAAGAAATTTCTTCTAGAAAAGAACTTAAATTTTTTGCAACTAACTCATTTTCAATTCCAGAAGGTATGGGAATTTTTCAACCTTCTAGAAAATCTTGCGAATTATTAAGAAGTGGTGAGGTAGGTTACATTTTGACAGGGCTAAAAAACATTTCTAAAGTAAAAGTTGGTGATACTTTAGGGTTTACTGAAAATGGAAAGCTGGAAAGTTTGCCTGGATATAAGGAAGTAAAACCTTTTGTTTTTTTATCAATTTACACAGTTGATAACGATAGATTTCCAGATTTAAGAGAAGCATTAGAAAAAATGGCTTTAACAGACTCTTCAATTTCGTACGAACCCGAAAACAATATGGCTTTAGGTTTTGGTTTTAGATGTGGTTTTTTAGGACTTTTACATGCTGATGTTATTCAAGAAAGACTTGAAAGAGAGTTCAATTTAGATTTAATTTCTACAACTCCCTCGGTTGAATATCAAGTTGATTTAACTAGTGGTGAAACAATTGAAGTTAGAACTGCTTATGATATGCCCGATGTCACTAGAATTTCTCAAATTAGAGAACCTTGGATTCTAATGACTATTGTTACTCCAAACACCTATACCGGACCAATCATAACTTTATGTGAAACCAAGAGAGGTGTGATGAAAAAAATGGAATATCCAACAACTGACAGAGTTATTTTTGAATATGAAATACCTCTTGTGGAATTAATTTCAAACTTCTTTGATGAATTAAAGAGTATTACTTCTGGTTATGCTTCTTTAGATTATGAAATGCTTGATTATAGGCCAGTAAAAGCTGTAAAAGTTGATATTTTGGTTCACAATCAGATTGTTCCGCCACTTTCATTTATCGTGGTTAGAGACAAGGCCGAACTTGTATCTAGAGCACTACTTAAAAAACTAAAAGACATTATTCCAAGACAGCAATTTCAAGTTTCTTTACAAGCTGCAATTAATGCTAAGGTGATTGCTAGAGAAGATTTATCTGGGTTTAGAAAAGATGTTTTGGCTAAAATGAGCGGCGGTCACAGAGAAAGAAAAGATAAGCTTTTGGATATTCAGAAAAAAGGAAAAGAGAGAATGAAGAAATTTGGTAAAGTTGATATCCCTCAAGACGCTTTTAGACAAATTTTATCTCTATAATATTAGATATTGTATAATTAATTTATGGCACCGGTACCTAATTTTAATAGTATCCCGTTTACAGAAATTTTTATATTTATTTTCCTCATCATTATTATAAGTTTATATGTGTTAATTTCTAATTTTAAAATAGTTGCTCACACTTTTTTGAATACATTTAATTATAAAGCTCCTTATGTGAAAGGAGAATTTTTGACGTATCTTTTTACTTACATCAATATAACCATTATTAATTCCTTTATTATGGTTTCACTACTTTATAATTTACAAGGAAATTTACAAAAAATTTTAATTTATATTATTGGTTATTTTTTTAATTTTTATTTTTTATTTAGCTTAATATCTATTATTTTAAGAAGAGTAAAAAATTATTCCAAGTCTAATAACAGTGTACAAAATAATTCTATTGTGATTGGTTGTGTTTTAATTGTAATTTTAGTAGTTGTATTTTTGTTATATTTCATAGTCTTGATTAAAAAAATTTATTAACATACTTCTTGATTTTTTTAGCAGAGTTATTATAATAGTGACAAATGACATTTAATTTATCTGATAGACAAATTAAACTGCTTGATGCAATTATCTCAGAATACCTTTCTACTTCTGAGCCAATTGGGTCTAA
>Ga0214923_10000764_pt1 | contig 47832 bp, 53 predicted proteins | sample LL1510_MetaG_FD_177993 | JGI IMG/M metagenome (GOLD analysis project Ga0214923, IMG submission 177993) | Freshwater microbial communities from Lake Lanier, Atlanta, Georgia, United States - LL-1510 | ecosystem: Environmental > Aquatic > Freshwater > Lake | place: USA: Georgia | collected...
AAGTACCAGAGACACCAGAGGTTCCAGAGAAACCAGAAGTTCCGGATGAACCGATACCAGAAGTTCCAGATGAACCAGAGGTGCCATTAACACCAGAGGTTCCATTGACACCAGAGGTTCCATTGACACCAGAGGTTCCATTTATACCAGATGAGCCAGAGGTTCCGGATGAACCAGAAGTTCCAACACCGGAAGTTCCAGATGAACCAGAGGTTCCATTTATACCAGATGAACCAGAGGTTCCATTTATACCAGATGAACCAGAGGTTCCGGATGAACCAGAAGTTCCAACACCGGAAGTTCCGGAAGTTCCGGATGAACCGATGGCGGAAGTTCCAGATGAACCAGAAGTGCCGTTAACCCCGGAAGTTCCGTTTATACCAGAGGTGCCGTTAATACCAGATGAACCAGAGGTTCCGGATGAACCAGAAGTTCCAACACCGGAAGTTCCGGAAGTTCCAGATGAACCGATACCAGAAGTTCCGGATGAACCAGAAGATCCACTCACACCTGATGAACCAGAGGTTCCGGATGAACCAGTAGCACCAGTAGCACCAGTAGCCCCATTTACAGAAATTGTTCCACCGGTTATAGTATTGATTATTTTATCAGCGGTCCAAAGATCTGTATTAGACGAACCACTATCATTTATAATGTAACCACTTGATGCGATCTTGCTACCATCAAATGAAATCAGTTGATTTGAACTAAACGTCGAATTACCCAATCCACCTTTTTGAACTGGTAAAATACCTGAAAAAGAAAGTGATAAAGAATGTGTTTGACCAAGAGATGTAATAGAGATGCCTAAATTAGAATCCCCAGTAACTGTTAAAAACTGTTCAGATTGACTAAGACCGTTGAGTGTTCTGATACCAACTGAAGTAGCTATGACTCTATCAATATATCTCTCAATTCCGGAATCAATTATTATAGGTGTGTTTTGTTTTAGAGCGTCAACATATTGCTGGAACTTAGTAACAGCGAGTTTTGTTTCGTTAGAATTTGGAAAATCTAAAACAATTACTCGATTTCCTGTTAAAGCAACATTACAATTTAAACCAGTAGCAAATACTCTTAATACCGCAAAAGGGTTTATGGTGTGAACTGGTAGATTATTATTATCATAGACCCTAATAGTCTTATCGGTTTCTCGAAGCGGTCTTAAAAATTTATCGTAGCTAAAACTCATAACTTATCTGCTAGCTTATCTCAAAAAAGATAGTAGGGCTAATTAAATTTTGACCAAGATCTCGTAGGTTAATTTTAACAACGTAAGATCCGGTTGATGAAATTTGACTTACTAGATTACTCACCAGTAGGGCATTTTCATAAATGCTAATATAATCAGGAACCAGTGATAGTTGCCCTTCTCTGTTATCAGTAATAGTATAAACCAAACCAGTATTATCGTCTATCAAATCTGACTTAGTAATTGGTTTTGGACCGGTAAAAGATGACCAATTTAGTTCAACACTAAATGTTAGTCCATCATCAGTTGACCAGTAATTTGGTGTAGGATTTCCTTGTAACAAAATATCATTTGTCCAGAATTGTTCATAAAAGAATATCGTTGGCGGAGTAGTATCAGAAGAAAATGAATTAACATTTTGATCTGGATTTTGTAAAATGTAGTTAAGAAGTGAATAAGCTTGATTGTAATTGAACTCATCAACAAAACGAAGCCTTACTGCATCACTTTGTGAATCAATTACCAGCAGTGTAAAGTTTTGTTCCCTTCTGATAGATTCAATACTAGCCAAAGTTAAATAAATAAGTGCCTGTGGTGTTTTATCATTAACAACGATAGATTCTCCCAAAACGTGTGTCTTAATATCAGTCCATTCTAAATTTGTAAAGACTAAATTCACACCGCTATAACCATCTCGAATGCTATCACCATAATACCTTTCGATAAACCTATCCTGTTCGTTTATTCCAATATAAATTATACGCTGTCTAGTTTCAGAGTAGGTTCCAAAACTCGCCGTGTAACTTTCTATTTCGTATCTTCCTAAGTTCATCTTTTCTATTTTTTTTATAATGTGTCAAAAAACGCATTAAATAAATGTCTAACATTTGTTGGTGAATATTGGAAAGTCGGAACTTGCCAAATTATCTCCATTTCATCATTCTGGTTGACTACAAGCGGCGTAGACAACGTATAATTGTCAATCTGACTAAAAGTCGAGTGAATATAACTCGAAACAATAGTTGATTGAGTAGCTGTTGTATGATTTCTTATATAAAAAGACTGTGATTCGGTTGAACCAAGCTCTCCTAAAATATTAGTCGAAACAGTCACTTTTTTTATCGACCCAGAATACAAAACTTTAACCCTTTTTGACGCTATAGAAGTCCCAGACTGAGCCGGTTGATCTGCAACATTTCCAATATAATAGGAAATATCATCTACAGGATTCATAAAACTGTGCGCAAACTGATAGGTGAAGGCATTTCCAGCCGGTCCAGTAGGTCCCGGTACCGGAACAACGTTTGATGATCGAATTGATACCCAACCTTTTCCGTTGAATTTCCAACTTGCTCCAGACGGGTTTGTATAAATTTGTCCTGTTGTGGGGTTACTTGGCCAATTAATCATTATAAATTCAAATTTTTATTAACTGATTTATATATAATTTTTCATTAGTCATAAAAATGAACTTTCAAAAAAAAAAAAATAAAAAAAAATCTGTTTTTTAACTTGCCGTTAGTGTAACATAGTCTACCATTGGTCCGTGGTTACCGTTCCAATACCCCGTGTCGATTCCTGAAATATTTACCTGAATAGATGATATAGTATTAAAAGTTGCGGCTATTTCACTTCTATTAAGTATTAGCGTTACATTCGTGAAATACTGAGGAGCATTTTGCTGACCAACAGATGGTGTTCTTTTTGTCGCAATCGTGGTTCCAGAAGAATTCTTAAATAACACCTCAAATGCATATTGGTCAATTTGTGTGTAAGTAGGAGCATCGCCTTTTTCTCTATGTTTGATATTAATCACTGCAGTAAATGTAGTAACATCTGAAATGATTCCAGAAACACTAACCGATTGACTTACTGTAGTATTTATATAAGAAAAGTATAAAATAGAACTTAAAACAGCCGGTTGATTTGCCGAATAATAAGAGTAGGCAGCAAATCCCCTATTCGATGTCCAGTTTGTAGTACCATTATCAAAACTAGAATTTAATAATAATTGAGTTGGTGAAAATGGAGAATAGGTAGATTTAAAGTCGTTATAATTTTGCAGTATTTGAGTTGAATTCAGAGCACCATCCCAGATTCTCCAAAGTCCTATATAACCCTTGAAATATCCACTTAAACCCCCTAAATAAGTATTTGCAGTATCTGTTCTACCAAGAGTTAAATAGGTAGATGGTGGATTTAGTTTAGTTGTAGTAGTGGTCGAAAATAAGGAACCGTTTATGTATAACGATACTATATTTGTTTGGTGGTCATAAGTCATAACTATATTATACCAATTATTAACTGAGAATGTAGACCCAGTTATATAAGAAGATAAATTACTAGAATAAACTCCGACATTTATTTTATTTGAAACAAAACCTATCTGAGCATCATTCCAACCGGTTGGTGGATTACCAGACCATTCTGATAATAATGTACCGTTAGATGATGTACCAGGTGAAGCCCAAACTTCATAAGTTAATCCGGTATCTAATTTATTTGCAAAACCAGCGGTTGCAAATATGTAATCATTTATCCCATCTAAGGATAAGACAACAGTGCCGTTACTTATTGAAGCAGTTGCAATTGAACCATAAAGAGTAGCGTCATTATTGTAGACAGATTGGTCCTGCCAAGTTAAAGCCGATAACCCAACGGTTGTTTGTAAATCTAAAATTAAATTAGTAGCATTTTGTTTTCTAAATACTGTCGATAGCGGACCCGAGAATGAAGATAATCTACTTAACATTTCTAATCGAAGGTGTTTATCTGCCCTAAGACTTGAGACCACGACCCCGAACTTCTGATAAAAGTAAAACCAACTATATCTACTTGATTTGGTGTACCAGAAGCAGTTCCACCAGCCCATTTGATAGTTTGAGAAACCCCACTAATTTTAACAGCTTGTGGTATATATGCAGTGCCGCCTTGATTTATCACAATTGTAGCAGTTACGACTCTGTTATCTATCGTTGGTAAGTTTATAAAATTGGCAGTATAGTTTGTATTAATCGATGAATGATACCAATTTAGACCGGTTGTGAAGTCATAAACAACGGTCGAAGAAGTTGCACCAGGCGAAGTATTGATAACTTCAATAGTTTCAGATAAAACAGTAGTTCCATTAAAAGAAGCTGTCGCATTGACTGTCAATGCACCACTTAGTGTCAAATCACTACTTGGCGATGAACCGGATGAACCAGAGGAGCCAGAGGAACCTGATGAACCAGATGAACCACCTAAACCAGAGGATCCAGATGAACCAGAGGATCCAGATGAGCCAGAGGAACCAGAGGAGCCAGAGGAGCCAGAGGATCCAGATGAACCAGAGGAACCATTTGCACCAGATGATCCCGAAGAACCAGAGGATCCAGATGAACCAGAGGAACCATTTGCACCAGATGATCCCGAAGAACCGGAAGTTCCTGACAAACCAGAAGTTCCAAAATACGACCAAATTGAAGAAGTTGCTGAGTCAACAAATCCTTTGTCAACAAGTGATCTATCCGTAAAACCACCCGAATAATCAGAGTCATAGACTAAACCACGACCATCATTTATGGTGATTAAACTACTGCTTGCAGAAATACTCAATTGTGAATCAGATTGTAGTTCTAGATTACCCTCTGACATAATTTGTAAATTGTCAGCAGATATACTCACCGTAGCAGATATGATATCAAAAATAGATGAAGTAAAAGATATATTTTCAAATTGCAAAAAATGGGCATCATTTCCTACACCATTAAAGCTAATTGATTTGCTGATTGTACCGCCTAAGCTAACAGTAGAACCTTCAATAGATAAGCCATTTGTGAATTCTAATCCTAAAAGTGTTTTTTCATTAAATAAAATTTCATTATCACTTGTTGATAGTAAAACCCCACCAGACTCAGTCGAACCACCTATCAAAATAGAATCAAATACCACTATGGAGCCTGTTGAGTGTATCACAGAATCTCCAAGATAAATCGTGTTTCCAGATAAATATAAATCTCTCCACTCATACCCAGCAGTTGCTCCTATATCATAAGTGCTACCAGTTGCAGGGATTAAATGCGAATCAATGCTGCTAAATGTTAGACCAGAAGCCGTGCCAAAGCCAGTAGCACCCGTTGGTCCGGTTGGTCCAATTTCAGCCAAAGGTGTAACCCATTGGTAAGTACCTGGTGGGTCTTCGACATAAACGTAAAGTATTCCTAAATCATCATACCAAAATGAACCCGGCGTAATTTGACTAGTTCCCGTTCCTGTTGGAGAAGTAGATTGATAGTAGAAAGAGTATGATGTACCAGTTGCACCAGTTGGGCCAATTTCACTAAGCGGGGCGGCCCAAACCCCAGTTTGCACATAAATATATAATTGACCATCGGTTGTGTCATACCAAAGAGAGCCAATAGTAATATTAGAAGCAGTTGGAGTTGCGTCTTGGTAAAAGAAATTATTTGAAGCAGTAGCGCCTCCTATTATACCATTAAAATAACTCTTGACGTCTTTCTGGATAAAAAGAGGCGGTTGTTGAGTAACTAAGTCAAATGCCTGCTTAATTCTCGGTAGGGCCAATTTAGCCTCATTAATTGAAGAAAATGGTATAGTAATAGTCTTTAAACTTCTAAGGCTGACTTTGACCAAATTATTATTGACAAAAACATTTACAACGGCATAAGGATTTATTGTAAAAGTAACTTTATTTGAATTATCAATAATTTGAATGTTAGTATCTCCTGATGCAACCGGTTTTATAAACTTGTCCCAACTATAATTCATTTTTTATTTAATTTTTTAAACTATAATATCTAAATTAACTATCACACCCTCAAGGTTATTCTGTGCTAAATCCTCAAAATTGAATGTCAGAGAATAAGTTCCTGCCAAAGATATTTGATCTACAACACCAGAGGTTGCTGTAATTATCATATCTGAATTCTGCATTGACATTGTTCCGTCTCTATTATCAGTAATATGGTCTATAAGTAGTGTTCTTAGTGTTTCTTTATATAACGTGGCTGTTGCTCCCGAAACTCCACTGAAACTTCCCCAAATTGATTTAGAAATCTGAGTTGAAAAAGTAAATCCATTACTTGTATTATAAGGAACTCCAGCCGTTAGTCCAGTGAAAGTGATATAATCTCCACCAGGCGATCCACTTGTAGAGTTCCAATAAATGATTGGAACTACGTTATCATAAGGTGGTGATAACGTTGATATATCAACACTTGGATGTTCAAGTACGTAATTTAACAGTGAATGTGCTTGAGCGGCATCGTATTCTGTTAAAAATTTCAAAAATATAGAACCCTGACTTTGGTCATCAATAATCAAAAATGTGCCATTTAAGGCAATTGAGTTGATATAAGCCAATCCAAAGTAAATTAGGGGTTTAACTGGCGTGCTTTTGTCATTTACAACAATTGATTCCCCAACAACAAATGACTGAATATCAGTGTACTCAAGACCAGTAAATGTAGAACCGGATTGATTAAGTGTGTCATTGAAAAACAAATAATTATCATCTATCACACCCACCATAATATCTAAAATCACTGCATATTTAGTGCTTGGATTAGTTAGGTAAATCTGGGGAACTCTGTGTGTAGAATTTCCAGTAAGAACCAACAACTGGGCAAAAGTAAAATTTTGAACCGGGTAATCATAATAAGAATAAACCACGTAATTATCAGCCTCGATAGAAGATTTAGAATTGTAAGAAGCCTTAATTGCTAAAAAAGTAGCGTTATCTCCAAGTCCCAGGTGATTTAGTAAATAGTTAATTTGACCTGGTTTTAAAATGACTCGACCTTTAAGTAATTGCTTATAGGGCATTCTGGCGTCAGATACGCCTAATCTATCGAATATAGACGAACCATCTACTGCTATGAATTCTCCGTTTCCTACTTTAATATATTGACTTCCTGGACCAAATAAAGATGTTCCGCAACCTGCCATATCTAATTTTAATTTATTTTATATATTAAAAAATTAAAATCACATAATATCAGAAACATCAACGTTGTATCTCTCTGTAAGATTATTAGAGTTTGAAACCCTTGTCAGTGTTATTTTTTTTCCTTTATTTAAACTCAGATACGGTATATTACCCAATTGAGTTGACTGAGTGCCGTGAATAGTCACTGGAAAAATAGAATTTGCATAAAAATCAACAAAATCTTTGTTTGAATTCATATCAAATTGAACGTAAGAAGAAGTTATACCAATGATAGAATCTATGACATATTGTCCAGAAAAATTATAAACTGATTGAGTTCCAACAAAGAAATTATTCAATTGATAGCTATCACCGGCTTTTAATGTATTTTGTAGTATATTTACATCACCTTCAAAAGCTACTTCTAGCTTATTGTTTAGTAATAGTTTTATTTCTTTTCCGAAATCAATGTCTAAATTTGACTTTTTCCAAATGTAACTGGAGTTTTGACTTTGTGAAATTTTGTTAAAGCTTACTGGTAAATCTATATTACCTACAAGTAAAACATCTGTTGGAATTCCAGTACCGCTGAAATTACTTCTGATGAAGATATCTAATTTTTTATTTTCAGTTGAAAATTTTTCTGGCTGTATATACACATCACAGGACTGAAGAAAGGCTAAATCTTTATCTAAAATGAGAGTTAATTTTTGACCAGTTGGTAGATTAGTCGCAACAGAATCATTATTTACAATCTGTATTAAAAATTTTCTGTTTTCAGCAACAGCGGAAATAATCGGAACTGCTCCCTGGACGTTATACATCGATGAGGTTAAAATTGTATTTACTGTAGAATAAGGAGTATCTATTACATCTAAGGTTATATTAGTCGCTCCAACTCCAGTGTTTGAGTTTACTCTTATTGTGCTTGAGGTTCGAAGCTGTAAAGTAGAGTAAAGTCTTAATAATAAGTCAAGATTATTGATTCTACCATTTAGGGTATTAATATCAGTCTGAGTATAAATTAAAGATTTAATCGATTGAATCTCCTGTTTTAGTAATATTTGCTCTGCTAATAGATTGATAAAACTATCATTAGTCGCCGCCAATCTCGACATTGCTTGGTTAAACTTATCCATAGTAAACAGTGAGTTGATAGCTTCTGGATTGTAAGCAGCCACTGGATTATCGTTTATGATATTGAAATTTAAATTTAAATTAAAAGCATAAGAAGTCCCATCCTGGCCTTTAGCAGAATTTGAAACTAACTTTTTGAATGTAGGAAATCTTACCCCCTCTTCACCCGTCATCTCATTTGTATCTGGGTTATTTAAGAAGGTTATTCCATAAAGGTTGCTTTTTACTTCCGTTTGTATAGATCCGTTTGCATTAGTTATATCTCTTTCAACGGTATAATACCAAAGAATAGCATTAAACTCAAAGTCGATTGGTATCTCACCACCAACGGCTAAGGCATTGAATTGGTCAAAAGTTGTTATATTTTTAGACGTAACACTTCTTGATGAGTTCATTTTTACATAGTGAGCTGGATTAAAGTCGATGCCGATACCGTCTATAGTGCTACCGTCAAAAGATGGTGTATTCACATCACCAGTGACTCCAAAATAATCCCCAGTTCTACGAATCGTGTCGCCAGATGCAGTCTCATAGGTAAAGTCATTGGTGTCAAATTGTCCATAATAAGTTCCTGGATAATTTTGAGGAGAACTCACAATCGGAGAATCAAAATTTTGAGCTCCTAAAATTTCAGCCTGATATTGTCTCGGTAGAATCGGAACAGTCAAATTTGGCTTATAATTGACATCTGAGCCAATTCTAAAAAGAATATCAGGTGTTCTCCCAGTATGGTCTGGTATATGAGCGTATATTTCAGTATAAGCTCTGTTTGCTTCTTGAACATTAGAAACTCCATTGATTTCGCCAATATATTGAACAAGTTGGTGATAAACTAACTCAAATTCAGCCACTGGTTGTCCACCATTTGAAGCATTTGTATTAAATGGAACATCAAAAATTATTTTCTGACCAGCTGTCCCCGAGACTATCTCCACTATTTTCATATTCAATCCATCATTGTCGGTATAACCGTATGTTGATAGGTTATTTTTAATGTTATTAAGCGTTACATTGTAGCAATTAACAATATCTCCAACTCTAAAGTTAGTTGACGGAGTTCCGGAATTTTGAAATTCAACTTCTAAATAACCGGACCAATTTGGGTTACTTGTTTGATAAAAGTCTATTGCTGAATAGGGTTTAATCTGCCTTTCTCTCCATAAAAATTCTGGCAAATATTCATCACCTATTCCATTTGGTAAAAACTCACCGGAATTTCCAAAATAATCATCCTGTGGGCTAGCTGGTTCGAAATCTATCAAACCTAGCTTCTTGCACCATTTAAAAAATATTTTTTCTGATGTTGTCTCTAAAGCATTTGTATCGTAGTAATACTCTGTGCTTGTCAATCGTGATTCTCTTAAAACGCACTCGTGATTTGCAACATAATTTCTCAAAGATTCAACAACACCCTCACCATAGTTAGTAACAGGAGTGGCAATCTGTGACCGACTAAAGCTAGTATCAAAATCCCAGTAAATTGGGTTTGAAATCGTAGAACTAACTATATCTTGTTTAGGTAAGTCTAGTAGCACATATTTAGAAAAATAAAATCTGTAATTTGAATTTTGATAAGCCGCTGATATATCTTCAGATGCTCCCGGAAAAGCATAAAAAGATGTTCCGTTTGGCTTTAGGGCTTTATAAAGAGGTGTAGACGCCATTTACTCTATGAGATTAAATTTAGAGTATATATAAATAATAGATTCTCTCTCTAACTCAAAAAATAATTACTCTATCATTTTAACTATCTCTAAGAATGCTGTTTCGGTGCCGCGTATTGTGTATTCATAGAGACCAAAAGCATTTTTTTCAGTTGGTGAATCATCAAACCAATTGATGTCATTTAAAATCTCATCGATATCATTTCTCCACTTTAAATAAAAGTCATAAATATCAGAATCGTTTATGAATCCTCTGATTTTAACATCCTTAGGGTTCTGTTTATAGGAACTTAACATCGATGAAAATTCACCACCCGATTCATCAACGGTATTTTGAATCATTTCTTTTATTTCTTCAATAATATCGCCGTATTTTTCAGAATCCTGAGACTCAGAAATCCATCGACCCCATGATTTTATCTTTGACATAGTCTATATATTAATTCTCCAAAACTATTTTACATCCAAGTTCCCTGAAAAATGCCGTTGTACCAAATACCCGATTCCCAGAGACCCTTTTCATAAATACCATTAGTCCATATACCTGATTTCCAGTTACAATTTTGAAATAAGCTAACAATTCTAAGATTCATATCAACCGGAGCAGTGACTGTTTGTGAAAATTGAGTAGCCACATATATTTTTGTCCACTTATTAACACGGTCTTCTTCTCTATTTAAGACTTGATATCTTTTTGGAATCGAGTTACTGCCAAACTGTTGAGAAGCTAATACTCCAGAATTATTGTCAATAATAGTAAACTGATCCCCTGTATTAAATTTAAATATACCATTTAGAATTAAATAATATGAGCCAGGACCATCACTACCAACACCAATCACCTGTATATCATCCAATATACCACCATACCAGACACCAGTGCTCCAATTCATGTTATAAGCAACTCCACCGTAAAACTCACCATCAAACCAATTACCGGTATACCAAATTGAATATTTATGAACATCGCTAACGTCCGGTAAACCATCATCGTCTAAATTTAATCTGGAGTGAAACTGACCATTAATCCAATTTCCACCATGCCAAATCGATGTTCGACTATTGTATGAGTTGACGCCAAATCTTGAGATATTGTTATTTTTTTGGTCAAATGTTCCATTATACCAGACGCCGTTTTCAAAATCACCACCATACCATTCACCGTCTAACCAAAAAGACGGCTCATTATTTGAGTTAAAAATTCCAGAGTTCCAAACACCGTCGACCCAGATACCCCCAGAGAACTCACCTTGGTTCCAAGTGCCGTCATTCCAAATTCCTCGATACCAGTATCCATTTTGCCAAGTTCCACCATACCACCTACCATTAACCCAAGTTCCGTTATTCCAAGTGCCCCCAAACCACCTACCACCATACCACTTTGAGTGTTGTTGTGATGAATTTCTCTCATCTATCAGAACTTGTAAAACATTATCAGTTATCTTTTTAGAATCCCAAATTCCACTATACCAATCACCTGATATCCAATCACCACTGACCCATCTTCCACCAAACCACCGACCAGATTGCCAAACTCCTTTATACCAAACTATCTCACCATTTCTAAGGCCAATAGTAGCGTCAAAGATTTCAGCTTCCAGGAGCCAAGGTATATTTGAGTAGACAAATAATATATCCAATCGGTCTATTAGTCTAAATCTTAATCTGTTCAAGTCAACACCCTGTAAACTATAAACTTTACCGCTCAAAAAGACATTATCAATATCAATTAGTATTGATTGCTTAGGCTGTTTATCAATTCCAACATCTATTAGATCAATTGGAGTAAATTCTAAAAATGGGTCATTTTTGATATATCTAACAAATCCAGAGTCATTTCCAATACCTGGAATACTACCATAGGGTATGTCTACTATAAAATTGAACTCGTTTACAACTTGCACTGGATGATATCCAAAATATTGTTGATTTAACTGAGCCGATGAGGCGCTAGATCCGGTAAACTCCAAAACAACTCCGTCTTTTGTTTTCAGGCCGTGTTGTTGTCCACAGAAGATAAATAATTTATTCTGAAAATTTGCAGTATTGATAATCGGTATAGATACCTTTTCTTCTAAATTCATAAAGTTGAGTGCCATTTCACCCTTATCATCAGTATACATCATGGCAGAAAGACCTTCTACAGTATCGGTATCTGAAAGTAGAATTTTAGCGTAAGAATCAGTAGGAAATTTTCTGGTCAACTCTCTTTCATAATTGTAATAAACTTTCCCCGTGATTAATTCCCTTTTTTGAAGCCTTGGCTTAGAAATGTTGTTTAGCTCCTGCAAATCATAACTAATTTGACTAAGTTTTCTCCTACTAACAATATCAATAAAATATAACGGATTATATAAAGTATATTCTATATTTTTATGAAATTCGATGACATAGACATCGTTGTCAAAATCGTAGTATTTGTCAATTATCAATAACCTTTCAGTGGTTGAAGTAGGATTTCCTGAACTATAAGTCGCGCCATCCCATAGATTAATATCAACAAAGGTGTTCAACAATAAGGATTCCCATTCTAGTTTTAAATCACTTCCAAATTTAATCACATTTGAGTTTCTTTGAACTGGTTGACTATAGTTTGAATAAGTAATGCCATTATACTCAATATAAACCACGGATTGCGTTGCTATGTTAACACCACTACCAGACACCGGAATAGCTCTATATTCAGGCATTGCTAAATATTCTTTATCTGCGTAAAATCTTGGATTTGGGGCACCAAAGTCATTTAGACCCTCCAAATAACTTAGAATATTATAGGTCGGTGTATATTTGAAATCTAAAAAGCCGGCAGTGTATGACATAGTGAACTTATCACCAGACACCATTACATTTGTAGCCAAGTTATAGTAGGCAGTGGAGTTATTAAACTGGGGTTCTATATCAAATACAAAACGATTTGAATAAGTAACTCCATAGGCAAGTTTATTTGTAGATATATCACGCTGAGACGACAAACTTAAATCCTGAACCGAAATCCAGATATAACCACTACCGACCGGGTCTCTTTGAGCGGTGGTAAAATCAATTCTAAACTGCGAATAACTACTTGTGATTGGAATAACTAATTGAGTTGGCGTAACGACTAATAAATCTGGAATACTTACTGTTGCTATATTGAACCACTGAGAAGCAGAAAGTCCTAAAACGAGAATCTCAGAGTAGGTCCCTACGGTAGAATAGGAGCCAAAATTATACCAATACGACATAGATAATTGATCTACTCCATAAACTTGTGGACTGACAATCGAAGCGGTTTGAGTTCCAATTCCAGAAGTTGGCGTTATTAATGAATTTTGGGATAAGGTTGTAACAGAAGGTACTGTAAAATTAGAAGTTTCACTAAGATTTTGAATTGACCAATAACTGTATGATTGACCGATATTTGGAAATAAATTAACTGCTGATATTTCATCTATGTAATCTTCTTTCATTAGATATCCTTTAGAAATCGGGTGTTGATTAAAATTATTGACAAGTTGCTGAGATGAAGTATAGCTATTTAGATTTTTGATCGAAGCAGTTGAGCCTTTTATGCTATATATCATTGTATCGTCGAACTCAGTAAACATATAAATATATTTTCCAGTAGCTAGTGTTGCAATTTTATTTACTACAAAATTTGCAGTGACATGCTGACTATCAAATCTCATGACATCGCCCAATTTTACTGGATATCCAAAATCAGTAGTCTTAAATATCATTAAATAATCATAGAGGTAAAGTTGTTCAGGTGTTAAAGGATCGCTTATAGATGCAAGACCCATTGCGTTGTATCTCGAGTGACCCAGTTGTGTTATTTTTGGAGCCAGAGAGGTTATAATAGAAGCAGTATTCGTAATAAATGATATCGCGGTCTCTGATTGTGTAGGTGAATAAGAAAAAGTTGATGAAATTAAAACAGTAGTCGATTGGTCAAGTGGATTTAGGGGATGGTAATACTGAAATGTCTTATTTAGGTCTTGCCAATAAGTCCACCAATTTACCTCACTTTGTGTCATAAAATCAGGAAAAGTCTGACCATAAACAATTGGTTCAAAGGAAATATTACTTGATGCAGAAAAAGATAAGCCCCTGAATCTAAGTTTATTAGGTAATCTGTAATCACCAAAATCTGTAAAAAAGTTTAATTTAGAACCGGCATCGTAATCGAGATAAAGTAATCTAGACCTCATTCTTGTCCTAAATGTTTGGTCAAAATCCACCAGGTTTAAACCTAGAGAATAAGTTCCAATACTTCTAAGTGATTCATTACCACATATGAGAAGTTCGTTTCCACCATAGTCGATAATTTCATTTGGATAACTTGTCGAGATAAATTGAGGCGTAGATGAAGTAGAGTGTTGTAGTGTGTTTGAATAGGAATTTCCGACTCCAATGTAGCCAAAATTTGAAAGGTCAAATTTAAATACTCCAGATTCACCAGTTGAAGTTCTTAGACCAGTGAAATAGAAATCTAAAGTTTGGTCTCTTTTTGTGATATTCATTATATCACCGTAATCATCACCTAAGTCAAAGTATAAAAAATCAAAAACCCCGTTTGACCCACTATAATCCCAAGCTATCAGTTTATTAGTATCGCAGGTTAAAAATATTAAATCTTTGTTTTGTGAAATAGATTGTGTTAGATACGAGAATGTAGGAGACCATGTGGTAACGGTAGTTCTCCACAAGTCATTAATATTATCAACTAGTAGGTGTTCGTCATCATCATCAATAAATTTTGATATTCTTCTACGAGTGGCAGTCCAACCGGTCAAATTATCTACAAACTCAACTAATATTCCATTTCTACCAGCGACTATAAATGTATTGGTCAATGTAAATATGCACTTTGTATAATAAAATGTATCTAAGCCCGAAACTCTTAATCTAGTCCAATTGATGCCGCTATCAACGGTGACAAAAACGGTGTTTAGGTCACCAACCACGACTCCTCTTAGGTCACTAAAAAAGGACACAGAAGTCAAATTAATTGAAAATTTATTATCTAATGTTATTGGAATTCTTTCGATTTGAAAATCGTGTTTTCTGACTTTTATAAAAAGACCACTGTCACCACAAACCCAGTAGTATTTAGATGTTTCTGTGATACTTCTAAGATTATTTTTATATTTGTTTCTAATTAGATTTAGAATACCACTTTGGTGACACATAATAGTTCCAAATTCACCAACTACTATTGTTCTCTCAGGTATTGAATAGGTAATTCCGTCTAAAAAGTAGGACTGTGTACCGTGTTTTATAAGCTCATTGTGATTTATTTCAAAAATATTATTGTAATTTACCCTATTTCTAATCATCCAATTTTTCTTTTGGATAAATTCTATAGGCTCACCAGATTCAATTGTTGGAAAAAAACCATTAGTTAGTCTTTTAAGATGGAATTGTCTTTCTTTATTAACCGCTCCCATTTTAACAACTACACTGAATTTATTTGAAGATTTGTAATCAGCCATGTCTAATGTTCTATAAATGTTGCCACCAACTACTTGATACACACCATTAAATTCATTGTAGTATTCATACTCTATAGTGGCTCCCAAAATTCTTAAAATCTTATAAGACCCTAAAAAATAACCATTTGGATCAATTGTGTTACTTAATACAATCCTTGTTTTCTGGTCCTTAACTAAGAATGTCATGCCATTCCTAACAGGGAATCCATCGATGACTAAATTGTTGACCGCCGTAAGGGGTAGGTTAGTAGGAACGGTTGGTGCAATTTGGTCACCTTTCGAACCTAAAGTTTTTATACTACCATCTATAATATCTAACTCCTGAGTGGTAGCAAGATCGACTTCAATATAATTTTTATGTGCTTCGTCAATTAGTCGTTTTGGTGAAAAGAGACTTTTAAGTGTAAGTCCATATTCCGTAAGTGACTTTTCATAGAAGTTTTTTGATGATGTGGCGTTTATTTTTTCTGCAAATTTTGTTGGAATTAACGAATTTGAATACGGTGAGCCATCTAAACCAATATACCAATTTCTTGGTTTATAACTACCAATAATCTCGTAAATATTACCTAAATCAGTTGCTGGAACATAAGTAGACCCGGATAAAGCATTTGAATAAAATCTTAAAAATTCAGTCTGTTGCTCATAAAAATTGAAATCTTCGTAAGTGAGTGAATCAACTTGAGACTCCCATTTATTTTTTTCTGAATTAAACTTCCACATACTATTTTTTAACTTTTAATGTCCAAAGAGCTGACTTTGAATTAACTAATACTTTTGATTCGATTATTTGCACTGCCGATTTTTTAAGAATTAGTTTAATTTCTTCTACAAAGTCATCATAATGGTAATTGTCATCTACGTATTTTTTTAAATCTATTTTAAATTGAATGTTTTCTGAAAAAATTAAATCCCAAATCAAACTTTCTCTACTCATTCAACGCAATTAAATTTGAAATATATATATAAAAAGTATTTCTTTAGTCAATAAGACCAGAAAAAAACAATATATAAACTATGAGACTAATCTATTTACTCTTTAAACCGGTTGATTATTTTATTAAATGACGTTTTGAACGATTTGTTGAATTGTAATTTGAATTTTTAGACATAATTTTTAATTTTTTTTGTGAATGTTTCTCAAAATGAATGGAAATATTTACAAAAAAATTAAAAAATGTAAAAAATGACTTTAAAAGTTTAATATATACATTATATGAAAACAATATTTAAGTCATTTAAGTTTAGAATATATCCAAATAAAGAACAAGAAATCTTGTTTGCTAAACATTTTGGTGCTTGTAGATTTGTTTTTAATCATTATCTAAACAAAAGAAAAGAAAGTTATCTTGAAGATAAGAAATCACTAAATTATTATGATAATGCTAATGATTTGACTCAATTTAAAAAAGATGAAAATTATATTTGGTTAAAAGAAATTAATAGTCAATCACTTCAATCATCTTTAAGAAATCTTGATACTGCTTATGGTAAATTTTTTAGAAAACAAACTAAATTTCCAAGATTTAAGTCAAAATATGATAAACAATCTTTTAAAATACCTCAATTCGTTAAATTGGAAAATAATGAATTAATTTTACCTAAATTTAAAAGTGGCATTAAAATTAATTTACACAGAGAAATTAATGGGGAAATATTGTTTGCTACTATATCTAAATCAACGACTGATAAATATTATGTATCAATTACTTGTGAAGTAAATCATAAACCTTTTGATATAACTGGTAGTGAAGTTGGTATAGATACTGGTATTAAAGATTTAGCCATATTAAGTGATGGAACTATATATGAAAATATTAAAACACTTAAAAAGAATTTAAAAAAAGTAAAATTTAATCAAAGACAACTATCTAAAAAAACAAAAGGCAGTTCATCAAGAAATAAACAAAAACAAAAACTTGCGGTTGTTCATGAAAAAATAACTAATGTTAGAAAAGATTATTTACATAAAGTATCAACGGAAATTGTCAAAAACCACGACATTATATCAGTTGAGGATTTAGCTGTAAAGAATATCATGAAAAATCATAAGTTAGCACAAACAATGAGTGATGTTAGTTTAGGTACATTCTATTCTATGTTAGAATATAAATGTGAATGGAATGATAAGCAATTTGTTAAAATAGATAGATTTTTCCCATCTTCTAAAATGTGTTCTAATTGTGGTTGGATAAACCAAGATTTAACATTAAATATTAGAGAATGGACTTGTCCTTCATGTGGCGAAAAACATGATAGAGATTTTAATGCAAGTAAAAATATATTAAAACAAGGTTTAAAAACACTATCTGGTTCAGGGATTGAGTCGGATATAAAACAAAAACAGGTGGAGGCGTTGTCGTTAGATAAGTCTATGAAACCTGAAACACATTAGTCTTTAGCTAATGTGTAGTTCATTACAAAATTGATAAAAAAGAGATACAACAGTATAAAAAATCTATGACAAAACAAAAAGTGGAAATTAAAAAAGAAATACAAGAAGGAATCAACGATTGGGAGGTTAAAAAAAACATCAGAAAAAAGAACTCACTGACAAAAGAGGAGTTTCAGAAGAACCAAGTTAGACTGACAGAAAAACAGCAAGAACTTTACAAAGGGATTAGAAATAATATATTGACAGTGGTTCACGGGCCAGCCGGGACGAGTAAAACTTTTTCATCTTGTTATGCTGCCCTGGCACTATTAGCTGATAAGAAAATCGAAAAAATTATCATAACCAAACCTATTCAAGAAAGTGGAGAAAATTTGGGTTTTTTACCTGGCTCTCTAGAGGATAAGCTACACCCATATAAACAGTCTTACTACACTACTTTTTGTAAAATTTTGTCAAAAAATGTAGTTGATTTTTTATTTTCAACTGAAGAAATAATATTTGAACCACTGGCATATATGAGGGGTTCAACCTATGACAATTGTATTATGCTACTTGACGAATCACAGAATTCATCAATGAAACAACTTATGCTTTGGATTACAAGACTTGGAAAAGACTCAAAAGCCGTAATGATGGGTGATACTTCTCAATATGACGTTAGAAAAAAAGACTCTGGATATAATGACTTTATCAGAATGGTCCAGGGTATGCAAGACCTAAATTTGTTTGAATTCACCAACGAAGATATTGTTAGAAACAAATTCTTAATCGAAATGGCTAATCGTTATGATAAATATAGATCGGAACAAAAAGATTAATTTTTAGAATCAATTGACCTCATCATCCCAGTCGTCTTCAACTTCCTCAGATCTCTCAACTCGACCACTACTTTGAACAAGCGTATAGTCATATGACCAGTTTTGTGAGTTGGAAAACCTACCAAGTTCTGTATCATAGAACTTAAAGGTGTCAAGATAGGGATAGTATCTTAACTGGTGTTTGTCTAATATCACATAGAGATGTTTTCTAATTGGATTATCGTCTATATCAACATATAACTCATTTTTTGCGCTTTGGTCCCACTTGGTTAAATATCCATTTTGTTTTGCCCATTTTTTAAATGAGTTGACGTCGTGGTCATACACAGTATAGATTCTGTCCATAAATTTTATGGTATCATCGGGGTTTGAAAAGTCTTTAATATCCTGCCATAAAAGTGCCCGAGCTCTAACCAGACCACAGTCAGAAAGTAGAACAAGCATTTTTACTTGTTTTGGATTTTTAGAATAGAGTGACATAAACTTATTTCTATCACTCTGTCGCATACAGGAATTCCAAAGTGATCCATGTTTAAAACCACCAGGTCGAAAGTAATTATCTTCTAAATAGTATTTTTTAATGTCCTCGCCGTCAACGATTTTTAAATTTTTTTGATCAAAACTAAAATATGATTTCCAAGTATTGACAAACTTTTCAATATCAGAGTCTTTGATATCAAACTCATCAAATGCCGTTGGTTTTAAAAATTTTCTAATAAATCTACCGACTTTGATGTTGACTCTTCCAACATTTGCACCGAAAGGATCTTTTGTGGCATCGTTTTGAATTGCTAAATATTTAGCTTTAGGTAAATAAGAAACTACATCAATTTTGTCTTCAACTCTTTTTATAAAATTACCTTCTTCTTTTATCACACCACTCATGCCGTGAACTAAAATTTGTGAAATCCTCCCAGGAACTACATCTAAGAAGTTAATCATTTCACCATCAAAAATTAATCTATTAAACATTTTAATATATAGTTTATATGCAGTTTATTGTTGAATTTAATCAATTTTATAAAGTTGGAGACATCGTCTTAATTGAATACTGGTGGGGTGATATGTTAACGCCAGTAAAAATTATAGAGCAGATATCACCAAGAACTTTTAAGGTCTCACATAACATTAGTCAATCAAAAATCTTTGGTGCCCCAGATGAAATTATTTCAACTGGAGACATTATTGATATTGCAAGGACTAGTAATCGTATGAGTTCTTAGCATAGAGCTCGTCTAGAAGATATTCATAAAAATATTTATCATAATCAGATTCCATATCTAAATAGTTTTCCTTTATAAATTGCAATTCCCAGTATTCTAAATCAGATTCTAAAAACTTATTTATAATCCAATCATATTTATCAACTGTCTGTATAGGACCATAGGAGTTGTCTTTTAGCTCCTGTAATTCACCACCGTTTGAAATATAGCGCTTTTGTTTATTTCTCTTTCTTCTTTTCTTACCACGATTAGGTTGCAAATCAGACATACTATCACCATATCCAATTGAATCTTTAAAGTAAGAACCTTCACTATACTGACCATAATCAGATTCATACCAATCATCGTGATAGTCGAAATCTCTGCTTCTCCAATTGTTGGTGTTATGCTCTTTTTTCCAATTCCAGTTGCCATATCCATAATGACTACTTTCGACTTGATTTGGGTCTCTTTTTGTTGGAAGATTTTCCCAATTCACTTGACAACAAGCCTCTGCTAAGTCAGAAAGGTGTTGTATATTTTGGTGCTCTGAGGTAGTGTGCTCCTTATAATAACCAACTGAAACATTTGTACACTCTGCAATAAGATGTGTAAATTCTGCCGAGTCCGTGTAGACACCACCGGTATCTTTTGAATAATTAAGATTTTTTGACCAATTTAATTCTCGACAAAGAGCGTCTGCAAATTCATCAGAACAACAACGAAAAGAAGATTGAAAGGTAATAATTGAACCAACATCACGCCTGTCAAATGAAATGATTCTATCATATTTTCCCCTGAATTCGCCCCCTTTTGCGGCGTCTCCTGACCCAATACACCCAACTTCTTCACCGATAAAAAAGTAGTAATTTCCTGGCACTTCATTTTTAATCATCCACAACATAACTGTGATACCGGCTTTATCATCGGCTCCTAAAGTTGTTTTACCATCTGTTCGTATGATATTACCATCTATGATGTGTTTTACTTTTACAAAATCTTTTGAAACGGTATCTAAGTGTGCTGCAAATATAGTTCGGCTCTGGCCAATAGTATAAACATAGTTTCCCCAGGTATCTTTTTTAAGACCTTCTGGGAAAAGGTCTCTCATCGCCTCAACCAGTTTATCTTCATATCCATACGGAACGGTTGTTGATGTTAATTTTAAGAATGTTTTTTTTACGAAGTCTTGAACTTTCACTTTCAATTTGTTTTTTATTTATACAAAGATAAGGAACTTTTAGTGAAATTACAAATTTATAGAATAATATAAAAAAAATAAATTATCAGTAAATGAAAGAGTGGACTAAATTGTCTTTATAATTTTTTAATATATATTAAATAATGAAACTTAAAAGGTACGAACAATTCATTAAAGAATCATTAGAAACCAACTCTATTTGGAAAATTGATGAAAATAAAATAAGAGAATTCTTAATTGAGTTAGAAGACGCACATTATTTAATCACGGTCACTTTTGGTTTTGTCAATATAATGAAGCAGTATTTCTATAACAGACCAACTGTAGAATCGGAAGTATTTGATGAAAAAATTCTTTCAAATCAACCAACTAGACCAGCTATATCTATTATTATTCAATCAACAGCCGAAACATCGAATAGTGATGTCACAGATGACTTACTAACGGTATTGGACGTTATTGAATTTGAGACTGACTCACAGATAGAACTCTTTGATAATGGCGGAAAACTTGATAGAGACGATTTAAAAGCACAAGCTGGATTTTTTATTAAAAGTAGTGATTTAGAAATTGAAGGCCCGTTATTTATATTTGTTAAATTGAATGCAGAAATTAAATTTACCCAAAAACAAATGGCTGACTTTTATGGATGGGAGTGTGATGAAGAAGAGGGAGATAATATTTATGTTCATGTTAGTTTAGAAGATATGGCGGATTATATCCTATCAAGTAAAAGTCGGTGGGAAAAAACTTTAGTTCAAGGAGAAGAAGCTCTTTGGGACCATTATGATATATCACATTACTATCCAGATATCAATTCGTTATTTCAATATACTTTAGATAAAGAAAATGCAAATCTTCTAATAAAATCTATGATAAAAGAAGCAGGTGGATTAGATGATATCAAAAGACATATTGCAGATGAGTGTGATAATTCAGTTTGGGATAAAGTAAAAGAAATGTCAGAACTGGAATTAATAGATTATCTCTTAAAAGAAAGATTTAATAATACATTAAAACAATTAGTCAAAAACTCAGAGATATTTGGAGATATTAATCAAACAGTTGCTGATTGGGAATTAGGAGCTCATGTTCATGATAACTATAGAGAGATATTAAGCGAATTTGATAGCTGCGTGAGTGATGAATTTAAATTCACTAAGTTTGAAAAAGAAGTAGAAAAAAGTTGGAAAGCAAAATCTGCTGATGGAAATGAAGTTATACACAAATATACCGAGGAAGAAACCTTTTATAGAATTCAATTTGATAACAAGTGGATTGAAGACACAAATGATGAACGCGATGATGACCAATTCTATGGACTTACTTTAAGAAGTATATTTAGAGAATATTGCGAAACTTTAGAAAGATATGATTTAAATCCTAGATTTTCTGATTATGGTGATGTTGATTCAAAAAAAATGAACTCTGAAATAAAGGCAATTTTAACTAAATATTTGAAATAACTATTGATATTTTACCATGAGCTCTAAAGAACGCTTCAACATTATATCCTAAATCTTCAATCCTACCAACAGCTGGTTTAATTTCTTGGACAATAGAGTCCCACTCATTAATATCAAACTTTATATTATCAACATTTGGGAAATATTTAACACTTGGTATAGTATTAATATTATATTCTATAGTCTTTTTTTTCAAGTCAATCACAAAGTCTATATTTGTGATCTCGAAAATGTCTAATAGAACCTCATTTAATTTATCTAAATCAGGGAGTTCTGATATTTTATATCTCATTTCTATTTTCTCATAAGCATCAACTATATCTATCTTATCAGAAATACTAGGCTCAAAATCTAACTCATCAAAGGGAGTAATCAAACAGTCGCCCTCAAAAAAATTATCATTAATTTTAGATAAAAGGTCATCTAATTCACCAATTGGTGTCGTATCATTGTTTAATATTGTGATTTTATCATAACAATATCTAAATAACTCATCTGTAATTTGTGAAGATGATTCAATTTCAATTTTCTTAAAAGCCTCAAAAGTTTTTATCATAAATTAAGATATTCTTTCAACTTCATTAGCATATAATCAGTAATTAAATCAGATGAGTTTACAGAATTTATAAATTTGATATCAACCTTTACAGACTTACTAATTCTTTCTTCTTCAGAACCATCACCTTTTGGTATAACTTCATGATAATCTCTTTCATTTAATGGTAAAATAAATGGATGATATCTGTTAGTATGACCTTTGCTAATATAAAGAGGCTTTAATTCTTCTTCGATTGTGAAATCTTCTCTTAAAACAATTCCTGCTTCTTCTTCTAATTCTCTTAAAAGAGCCATTTTAGGCGACTCACCTGTTTCAATACCACCACCTACAACAGTTGCATGAAATTCTTGACCATCCACATACTTAAAAGTTGGAATATACTCATATCTTAAAATCATTTGATTTGATTCAATTAAGTAAGGAATACAAACAACACAATCCTTTTCTTTGATTATGGACCAATCTTCATATTTGACAACTTTTAACTTTTCATCCTGAAACAGTATTTCATCATCTGGTTCAGCAAATTCGTTTTTTGGTTTTAGAGTTGAGAATTTTTCCACTTTAATATATTAGTTTTTTTATATATTAAATTGGCAAATTTACTTTACTTAGTAATTGATTTGAAACATGTGTGTAAATCTCGGTTGTTTTAGAAGATGAGTGACCTGCAATTTTCTGGATAATCCTTAAATCTGTTCCACTTTCTAAAAGGTTAGTGAAGCTGGAATGTCTTAGTGTATGAATTGAAGAACTTTCATCAATATACTTTTTATATATTTTTTGACAAGACTGAATTGAATATTTACCACCAGATTGACCATTGAAAAGGTATTCTTTTGGTTTATAATATCTATAGTATTCTCTCATTAATTCTAAAACATTTTGAGAAAGTGGAACTATTCTATCTTTTTTTCCTTTAGCATTTTTAATGTGGATAATCATTCTTTTGGAATCAATATCTTCAATTTTAAGACTAACTATTTCCGATACTCTTAAACCGACAGAGTAAGTTAGAGTGAGTATAGTTTTATGTTTTAAGTTAGTTATTTTAGATAATTGAGATTTGATGTGGTCTACGTCTATAACTTGTGGAAGTTTCTTTTCTGACTTAGGTCTTTTAAAACTGACTTTATCATATTTCTTATTAAGACCAAATTTATATAAAAATCTGATTGCGTTTATCACCTGATTTTGTTGTGAGGTAGATGTGAACTCGTAGTTATCTAAATAAGATTGAAAGTCAGTAGATGTTAATCTTGTTGGTGGTATTTTAGTATTCTCTAAAAATTGATTAATATAATGAAGATAGGATTTTATTGTCCTATCTGAATAGTTTAGATATTTCAATTTTTGTTTACAAATCTCGTAATAATCTGTTTTTTTCATATGTGAAATGTATATGAAATATGTTAAAAAGTTTAATTATAGATATAATCTAGTTATGTGTAATAAAAAAGATTATTTAACGGACTTCAATTTTAGAATTCTAGTTCTTTCTTTTCTTCTTTGTCTTTCTTGAAACTCTTTCTCTGTTGGTTTTTCCGATACTTTTCCATAATAAATATGTTCTTTATCATTAACAACTGGATTCCCATTTATCATTTTAACAGTTAGTTCTTTTTTTGATTTCTGATCCCATCCAACAACTTCACAATTACCATCCTTTAATAATTTATTCCATATTTTATTTTTAGAATCCTCAGTTTGACCAGAATCACTATAAATTGGAATTCCTGTTTCTCTTACAAAAGATTTGTATAAATTTAATGCTGTTTCTCTCAATCCTAAATTTTTTATTAGTTTCCAATTAGAGCTAACAACACTGACCTTTACTCCATCCTCATAATCTTTCAAATATATCAATAAAATAGGCGTTCCTAAATTCAATTTATCCAAAAGATTTTTTGATGTTTCTTCAAAATTTTTCGGTAACTGAATATCCACAGGTTCATTCACTCCTTTCCCAATGTTGTCCAAACCATCAAAATTTAGTTCTTTAAGATTTGAAAATATTATTTTGTCTCCATTATATTCAAAAAAAGAACCTGTTAATAAATTATCTATTGTCCATTTTTTTATAAACTTTGACTTTGGAATATCATTTGTCCAAGTTTTTAATGGTAGATGCCAGTAAACCGAACCACCTACTGATGAGCTAGGTAAATTAATAATTTCAAATAATTTATATGATTTGATATATTTCATAATCTTTTTTACTAACACATAACAAGGTGTATATGTAAGTTTTTTATTTAGTAGTATATATTAAAGCTTAATTTCAAAAAACCTACATATACACCCAACAGTTAGTGGCAAGTGCTAACTCTCCGTTCCAATTCAGATTTGTAGTCTGAAAAATTAAGTTTGCTTTTAGCTTCTTCACCATAATAAGTTTCTTCGTCATACCACATATCTTCGGCACACGAACCACCGCCCATTCTTACTGTTAATCCTTCTTTTGCTTTCCGTTCAATCCATTTAATGATATTTTCTAAGTGGCTCGTTTCTAAATCAGCCAACTTAATTTTTTTACCGTCTTTTGTCTTATGAATTTTCATTTTTGTTTAATTTACCGCACCAGCCACTAACAGCGGTTTGGTGCTATTATTTTGCCTATATGTAATGATTTCATACCATTTAACCAGCTTTGTTTGTTAATAATTATATCCGTTTCTTTTAATAAAGTTTTGTACCACAATGAAATATTTAAAACTATTTGAAGACTATAATAAGGACTTAATGCACCAGTTAGCATTACAAGCAGATGCTAATTCAACTATGGTGTTTCAATTTGAGTTTCGTGATGAAAAACAAAAAGAATTTACCCTACGCACTTTTTAAATTATTTTTTACTCTCTTAATCATCCTTTGAAATATTGGTAATTCAAACCATTTATTAACACCGTTTGGTTTTTCTGCATCATAATGTTTTTCATTATAAAAAATCCATTGGTGATGAACTAATCCATTATTTAATGAAGATAAATCTATTGGCGGATAACCATATTTTTCAAGATTATCTTTATTCCAATCACCCCTATCCGTTAATATTGGATTATCGAAATTACCTTTCCTAAATTCATCATAAAATTCATCAGAATGTAATATGTATAAATTATCAGTTTTACCACCAAGTTTTTCAATTATTTCTTCTGAAAATTCAACACACATACCGTTATTTATATCTGATATAGAACAATTATAAAAATCCTTGTAATCTATTATCATTTGTGATATTGTTTGTTGAATATTGATATTTTCGTTCAAAAACTCTCTTATGGTTGTTTTAATAAATTGTTTCAAATCAGTCATAGTTTTCTTTTCACCTTGAAACCATTTTATCTGTAATTTTAGAAATAGAAATAAAGTCTTCAATTTTAATATGTAAATTTATGTTATAGCATCCAAATATTTAAAGATTAATTTATAATCTTTAACTGTTTTAGCTACTTGATTCAATTCTGTACCCATTTTAACAAAATCGTTAATTTCTGGTTTGTATTCAAAATCATCAACATCAAATCCAAATACATTTATAATCTCGTCATCAATAAATATTTTTTCACCTGACGTTTTAGTTTTGCCCACATAATTCGGATTTATATTTGTTTCAAATTCTTTCGTCTTATATTCGCGGGCCATATTTTTTTCGATTCTCCTAATTTGTATTATCATACTCACATTACTACTCTTATCTTTAATCCTATAACCAAGAGTTAAAGTATAATACAAGTCTTTCCATTTTTCATAATCTTCATAAGGAAACAATCCGTTGATTATATCATAAACATTCTGTGTTGTATCAAAAAAATCTTTTTCGTCTAAATCAACAAACAGTGTGTCTGCACCAACTAATAAATTTGGTGACCACAAATAATTAAATTTTTCAACATACTCAGAACTTTTCAATATTTTAAAAAGTTTTGATTTGATTACATCATCATTTTCTTTATATTCGTTAGTAACACTTTCGTTGAAAATATGTTTTTTGAATGTATCAATATATTTTCTCATTTCTTTACTCATAGTTTTTCATTTATATATAAATATCTTATGATTTTTTGATGTTTCTTCAAAATTTTTCGGTAACTGAATATCCACAGGTTTAACCGTAACAATTTAACAAGCCCGACGTACTCATCAACATGAGTAATTCCATTGTTTTTTACAAGGTCAAAACTGTAATTTTCAAAATGGAAAATTCCCATTTTGACATTATTCATGTTTATCTGGATACATTATATGTTTAAAATAAATGACATACTGAAAATATAAAACATCTATGATTTTTTCGATTTTTTCTAACATGCCTGTAACTTTTCTTGGATCTTGGATTCTATCTTTTATATTTTCATAATTACTTATTAATTTTTCAAAAAGTTTTCCAATCATTTCAACATTTGTTTTTCTCAATGTCTCACATTCTTCTTTTTTGTCATCTGAAAGTTCATCATACTCAATCTCGTCATTAAATTTTTTTGATGGTCTTCTTGTAAATTTACTTATATGTCTTTTTTTCCATAAATCAAATTTATGTTGAAGGTTTGAATCCTCATCTCTATCTGAAAGGTATTCATCAAATAAAACTTTTAAGTCTGTTTCAAATTTTTCAATTTCTTCAGGTGTAACAATTTTGTAAATTTCAGATATACGAGTCAAATCAAATTCAGCTGTTGGTTTTACCGTTATAGAAGACGGATATTTATTATCTCCATCTGTAAAGTTTTCAAACAATTTCAAGTATTTCATAATAATCTGATCTTTTTTAAGTATATATTAAAGTTTAATTCTAAAAAACATATATATACACCCAACCGTTATGTGTAATAAAAAAGATTATATTATCTAACAGATACAATTTCGAAATATCCACGATGGTCTTTCATACCTACTTCAAATCCTTTCTCAAATTTACAATGGTATCCACCAATCCAAATTAGTACTGAATCTCTGTAATCTTCAGTGTATCTTCTATCAATGCTGGTTATTTCATTATCATCAAAATCCAATTCACTACCAAATATTCTTGAAATATGAGTTTTGTAATTTTTTATTTAAGTTCCATAATGACACTCCCAATTGGTATGTGATTTTTATCTATATCATTTTCTTTCGTAATCGGTTTAATTATATAATCAGAACCGAAATTATTGTTTAAGAAACTCATAAAAGACGTGGATGTGTATATATTACCCATTTGTATGGTTTTTGGTCTAAAAACAATTTTTTTTATTTTGCCAAATTTTTTAGAATGTGCTTTTATTACTTTAGGTAATTTTCTTATCGCATCAATAAAAAGCTTTGATTTAACATTATTTGATAATTCGTCATTCCATACATAATTATAGTTTTCAGAATATGGATATAAATGGATAAATGTGTAATCAGGTAACTCTTCATGGTCAAAGATGTATTGAAATCCAACTTTGTAATCAGAGTTCCATATAATAACCTTTTTATTTGTCATTTCACGATAATCTTCATTGTCACCATAAACATTTCTTTTAAATGAAGACTCTTATCAAACATCTCATTCAAATATTCACGTATAGTTGTTTTTATAAATTCCATATTATTAATCTATATATATAGATATTCAAATTTTAATTTTCCACAAACAAAAAATAAATGTTTTTTTGGGGTCTAATCTGTGAATTTTTGAGCAAACTGTAGTATTTTTTTAATTGCTTCAGGATTTTTTTCTTTGACAGTCTTAAGAGTTGAAGTCAGTTGTTCTTGACCTGGTACAGATTTTTTTGAATCTTTGGATTCTTTATCCCCATCTGATTCTTGAGATTTTTTTGAATCTTTGGATTCTTTATCAGTGTCTTTATTTTTATAATCTTTCTTTAAAAGAATCTGAATTAGAGCCAAAAAAAGAAATGTGACTGGAATAACAACTTGTAGTATTTTTTTAGCTAATTCTTTTAATTTTGGAAAATTTTCTTCAAAAAGTTCCTTCAATTTATCCAAACCTTCTTCACCAAATTTTTTTAAGAGAACTCCACCTGTTCCGGCTTTTTTAACGACTTCTGGCCAAGTCATTTCTTTGATTTTTGTTTTGAAACCATCAATTAGTTTGTATAAAAGAGGCTCTAATTTGTCTAATAATTTTGGAAACTCTTCAGGATCAATGATATACTTTTTGTACTCACCTAATTTATCAACGGCACCTGTTGCTATATTATAACCATTATTTACTACGACTTCAACAACACCCTTTATAGCTCCAGCAACTACTAAACCAGCCGTAGCATCCGGAATCAAAAGTTTTAATCCTTTAGAGATGGCATCTGTTAATTTACGAATTAGTTTTTCCACTGTTTCTTTTAATTCATCAGCAATTTTGTCAACACTCTTTTCTGCATCAACACCAGAATCTTTTAACAATTCGATTCCACCTTTGACAATTGAAATGATTTTTTCATAAAATTCATCAAATTTGCCCTCCTTAAATATTGAATATGATTCGAAACATTCATCTAATATTTTTTTGAACTTGTCAACTTTTCCTTTAACTTTATTTACTAACTTTATAGAAGATGCTATTGCCTCAGAAGCAAAAATTCCATCAATAACGGTTTCTACTGCCATACCAATAGGAGTTGTTGCCACAGCGCCAACGCCGGCAGCTGGAAGTCCAGACGCTCCAATTCCATATTCAGCAGCAGCTCCTATCAAAAATTGAACGACATCAACAGCTAAACTTTTAGAAAGTCCAAGTATATTAATTTTTTCGTTTATCTTAGAAATTTCGTCATTATCGGTTATTCCGATCTGAACCGTATCAATTAGCGGCAATAGGCTATGGCTTTCTTTTTTTTTAAATCGACTATTTTTAAAATCTTTATAATTTCTTACATATTTCATTATCTTATATATCAAAAAAATTATATATACAAAATGAAACATTTATTGGATTGGAAGACATTTGAAAATATCAACTCAAAAGAAGATTTACCCGATGTTAAAAAGGCTAAAGATGAAACTAAACAAAAAGAAGATAAACTAAAAGATTATAAATTGATTCGCTCAAAAATTGAATCTTTATTCAATAGCGACAAAGATATTTCGCAAATTGAAAAATCAGTAGAGGACATTTTATCTGACATACCGGATGGTGAATCAGATTTGATAAATAAATTTGTCAAAATAATGAGACTAAAAAAGAAAATAGAGTTTAGTAAAGATCAATCTGCAGAAGATAAAGAAAGGTTATCTCAATATAGCAAAAATAAATCAGATCCAGAAATTTCTGATAAGATTGTTTATATGAATAATAAAAAGAAAATATTCAATAAGGAATTTGATAATCTAAAGAAAGAATTCAATCAATTGACTAAATCTCATGAATTAGAGGTCTCAAATATTAGTAGTGAGGTAAAAAAAAACAAATCTGAATTAGGCATCTAAAATTAGTTGAAACTCTTAAACTGACAGGGTGATCCATTTGTATATTTTAATATTTGTAATTTTTGGTAGTCTTCCTGCATTTAATTTGCGATTTGGTGTTGTTTAGCTCTGAAGCACCAACCTCAAGTCTTGCATTACACCTTTTCAACACAACTCCTTCAATCATATCAATCGGGGTATATTTATCAAAGAATTCTTTGAATCCATCGCGATAAGATTTAACACGATAAACATTTGTAGAAATTGAATAAAGGTAGTCTTTCTCAGATTGGACTTCGTCGTAAAGGGTATCAAGTAAATTAACTCTTTCTTCAAAAGTTTTACCAACTAAATAATCACCATCATAACAAAGAATATCAAAAATAACAAACTTGTGATTAAATGCCTGTCCAGTTTCATCTGATTTAGACTTATTGAGATATTCACAATTCAAAATCATCCAACCACCATTACCTCTATAAAGAGATAAAATCTCTGAATCAGAAACTCTTACATTTGTGAGTCTTTGACCATGTCTATTCATAACAATGATTTTTTGACCATTTGTATAGATACTTGTATTGCTTCCATTTAACTTAGGTTGACAGATTAGACTTCCATTGTCCCAAAAGTCTAAATCTTCCGGACTGACCGCATTCTTAGGTCTGGGAGGAAAAATATACCTATAGTTCAAATATTTCATATGACAAATATATGAATTAATTTCCAAAAAAAGTAAATTATTGATTAAAAAAAATTTATTGGAGGTTGGTGGGGGATTCGAACCACCGTAGACGGTTTTGCAGACCGGCACCTAACCACTCGGCCAACCAACCTTGTTAATTATTTATGGATATCTTCTTTTAACTCTTCAAAGAGCAGTTGAGTTAGATAGTCCTGATACATCATTTGAAATTCTTCAAAAGTGTCAAAATCATATGCTGGATTTTCTAAATAATTTTCTAATAATTCTGCTTTGTCCATATCGTTAATTTTCTACAAAGATATCAAAAAAAAACTATTTATCCAAAACTTGATTGATATTATTTAATCTTTGAATCAAAACAGAATGTTTAGAAAGGCTCTCTGCTAGCGACTCGCATTCATTTTTAACAAATGCTAGGTCGCGATAAATTCCGACACTTTTTGAAAAATAAGGGCACAAATCGCCAGAGTGAGCGCAATCAAATCCAACAGTGTATCCATAAGGCGTCTCTGACGCAAAAGTCAAACCACCGTGTGGGTAAAAATCAATCATATTAGAAATATCGCCATAATCCAGACCCCATAATTTATTGTCTCTTGTCATGGTAACATACCCACAAAGCGCCCCTGAGTTATTTCTTCTAATAGAACACTGCATTTCAACGTTGTTGTATTCAGTCACCCATTGATGGTAGTCACCTTCGTCTTTAATTATTTTTTGTATCTCTTCAAATTTACTCATGGTCACTCGTTAATTTAGTTAGCCTCCAATCTCGTATTCTAATTTTAAAATCATCAAAGTTACGAGATTCCGACATAATATCAATTTTTTTGTTTATTTCCTGTATCAAATCACAAAACTCCCTATCTCTATTTACTGACGATCCGTCCCAAACACAGACTATTTCATCTCTATTAGACTCAACAAACCACATAGTGCAGTTTTGAAAAACATCTAAACTTCTCTTCATATTTGACATAATCTCTACAGAAGATATTGTAGATTTCATAGAAGTATTTACATAAACAGCAAAAATTGGATGTCTTAAATCTAAATTTTTTAAATTCTCTTTTTGATTAAACATTACAAGGGGTTATATCAAAAATAAAGGTAAAGTTTCCACCAATAATTTAACAAAATGGTTTGTTATTTTGTCTAAAATTGATTAAATTAGTAAAAAATTGAAAAATGGAAATTCTAGATAACTCCGCTTTACTAATCTACTTAATTATTGAAATTACTAGTTTGATTGCAACAAAGATGTTGATGATTCACAAACTACTTGTTATTTTAAGAATTTACTTACAGCTAAAAAAACTGACACCAAAGCACTGGACATTCAAATCTAGGTGGTTTTTAATTGCCTTATTTTCTCTAAATCGCATTTCAAAGAGGCGTTATTCTTTTTATATTGAGTTTACATCTTTAGTAAAGACTGATAAATTTTTGACACCGCTTTTGTTTCCGAAATTTTCAAACGATTTTGTAGAAGTCGATTTCTTTGGCAAATTTGTTAAATATTCATTTACTGATGAAATGGATAAAAAAGATGAACTGATGAAAGATGAAGTAAAACAACAAAAAAGAGAAGACCTGTTAAAAGATTTAGGTCTATAGAAAAGTGTTGTTATAAACGTCTCTGATTGCCGAAATACCGTTTGGATTTATTTGACGAGTGCCTATTCCTGCAAAATCTTGAAATTCTATTTTAGGCAGTTTACATTCAACAAAACACATAGAAGAATATGACCAACGAAACCACTTTTCTCTATTTTGACAGTAGACATTAACTATCTTTTGGTGATTGATAGCCATTTGAACAGCGTATCCTGTTCCACCATCAACCATATCAAATTTTCCCTTATTATAATATCCTTTCGGATTTTTTTCACCAACTCTAACAATTATACCAATTGCTATGATTTGTTCAGAGTATTTAACTTGAGCCCAGTTTCGGGCAAGTAAATTCATATATTTATGAATACCGTATCGATTTAACCATTTATTTGCCCTATTGACTTCTTCTACACCTTCTTTATAATCCGCTTCAGAAATTTCTACTTTATTTAATGAGAGGTGATTTGGCGTTTTCCACGAGTAAGCGCGTGTTTTAACGCCAAATTCTTGCCCAATATTTTCCCAATAGGTATCTGATCCAGCAGCGCCTCCAGAATGACAAGTCACTCTTTCTTTATCAATTGTTTTTTTATCAAATATATCAATCATTACTGCAATATTTCTTTTAATAAGAATTCCCTATTTAATTCAATGTTTTTTTCAAAAAAGACATCGATCTGGCAAATTTCTTCAGTGTGGCCTAAATTTACTTGTATTTTATATTTAGAATTAAGATAAAACGAATTTAACTTTTTTAATAACAATAGTCTAGCTGAATCAATATTTGTTATTGATTCACTAAATTCAAAAGACTTTAATAATCTTTTTTTGCTCTCTAAATATAAATTTACTTTTGTCATAATTTAATTTTTAATAATTCGTAGGTGCATTAAATATATATTTTTTTTGAAAGGTGAAATATTTATCCTAAAAAACCTGCTAATCACACTAGTGGTGTTGTAGCGGAATTATTTTTTTTCTACTATTCAAATCTATAACTTCTTCCACACTAAAAGGTCTAAACTCGCCTAAAATCATTTCGGCTGAATCTACTCCAACATCCATTCTCAGTGTATTTTGATTCAATCGATTAAAAGACCCGTGTTCATGTCCGTGTAACATTATAACACCTTTATGGACGTGATGCCAAGATAAGTGTGGATAATGACTCATAAAAAATCGATGTTTGCCGTGTGAAACTTCCAACACACTTTGAACTGATGAAAAAAGCTGAATTGGATTAAAAGATGTATCGTCGAATTTTACTTCTTTATCAACAATATGCTGATCGTGGTTTCCTAAAATAAGATGAATGTTTCTGCAAACAATAGAATCTCTAAATAATTTGATATTATGAATACCTCCAAAACTCCAATCACCTAAGTGATAAAGAACATCGTCTTCTCCAACATATTTGTTAATACTTTCTACTAAAGCTTGGTTCATTTCCCAGACAGAATTGAAGTTTCGATAACCTCTTTCCCAACGAGATACAGCAGCCCCGGCTATGTTAGTGTGACCAAAGTGAGTGTCTGATGTTATCCATATATTCATAATACAAATGTAATAAAAGTTTCTCAAAACTCAAATATTTTTACTATATAAGTTAAATATTCACATATTAATGCAAAGACTATCACAACAATTTGTTGATGTCACAGGAACCGGAGGAACTCTTATGGGAATTATACCCAGAAATAGAAGGAAATATTGTAACAATTCTTTGTGATAGGACGGGGAGATACCTTTCAATTTTCTGACTTAAAAAAAGTAATATATACACTTATGAATAGGATTAAACTTTTTGAGAACTTTGATACTAACAAACCAGTAATAGACGCCCTAAATGATATCCCACACTGTGTTATGGGTCAAAAAAAAATATCCAGTAAATTAAATGGATCAACTCTAATGGACCTCTACGACAATTGTGAAATTAGTGATGTGAAAGAAGTTTTTCTCAAAGCCTCAGAAGTAGTAGGCGAAGAAGTCGAGGGAACTTTAGTAGATTTAGACCATATTGAAGAATTTGACCCCGAAAAAATTGAATCACTGATTGATGTCTTAAAAAATCAAAAAAATTAACATGAAAATAAAAAAATATAATCAATTTGTAAATAAATTCTTTGAATCCTTAGATGATTTTGATTCATTTAGAATGAGTATAGAGCGATTAAAATTAAGTTTAGCACTAAACTTTAAACCTATTTTTGAAAAAGAAACCCAAATCAGACAATCAGGTGATAAAAAGACCATAGAATCTTCAGCAGACCAGTTTATGCAAATAATGTTTGATATGTGGTACTATTCAGTTATGAACAGAAGGGATTTAGAAGATTCAATAAAAGAATTAATTATTCACGACTTTGATGATGCCTTAGATAAATCAAGGGATATTTTTATCAATAAATCTTTTAATGACGGCTTGGTGTCTACTTTAGACCTTTTATGTCAAAAATTAGAACAGCAACAAAAGTCAAAAGAGGCGGAAGAGGAGGCGCAAGAAGATTGGAGAATTGAAAAAGAAGTTGATTATTCAGATATGACCAATCGCGAAATAAACGACCTAATAAATGCTGCTATCGACTCAGGAGATTTTGAAAGAGCCAGTTATTTAAATCAATTTATTAAAGTAAATGAGTCAATGCAAATCACAGATGAAATGACCGAGGTAGTTGGAGATTTTTGCGAGCAACTGTTAGACATAATTATTGAACTTTATTATTGATACCTTTGTAGTTCTCTTAGAAGGTATGTAAAAGTCATATTTTAGAGAATAAATATTTTTACAATCATCAAATTTATATTGTCTAAAATATGAAATTTCATTCTTGTCTAAAGATTTAGACAATTTCTTTTCCACCTCTTTGATTCATTACAACTAAGTGTGAGAAAGAATATATAAACTATAAAAATAAAAATAGTATTATGGCAAAGAAAACAGAAAATAAAAAAAGTTTTAGTTTTACAAAAGTGGGGGATTTATTAAATAATATTACAAAGAAAGTTCCGGTAATTATTGAAAGTGAAATTAAAGAAAGAAAGTTTATTGACACAGGTGTTTATCTATTGAATGCAGCATTGAGTGCTAGAATGCTTGATGGTGGTATTGAATACGGTAAAATATTTACAGTCGCTGGAGATTCCGGCACAGGTAAAACATTTATAGCACTATCAGTTGCTAAACATGCTCAAAAAAGCGGATTAGGAGTAATCTACATTGACACAGAATACAGTTTGAATCTAGACGACCTATCTAAATATGGAATTGACAATAATCCCGAAAAGTTCAAATTAATTAGAGGAAATAAAGTTGAAGATATTAATATATTATTGACACAACTTTTAGACTCATTAAAACAAGAAAAAATGGAAAACGGAAGTATAGATCCATTCTTAATTGTATTAGACTCTGTTGGACAAATGAGTTCAAATAAAGAAAAAGAAGATTTAATATCAGGTAATCTAAAAGTAGATATGACAAGAGCTAAATCGTTAGCAGCGATGTTTAGATCTATAAATACAGACCTAGGTTATTTAGACATACCAATGGTAGTATGTAACCACGTATATTTAGAACAAGGAAATATGTATCCACAACAAATATTAAAAGGAGGAAAAGCCTTAGTTTATTCATCATCAGTAATCGGTATGATGAGTAAAGCAAAACTTAAAGATGGTAATGAAGATGAAATGGATCTTGGTCAATCAGGTATAGTTGTAACATTCAAAACAGCCAAAAACAGATTAGCCAAACCAAAACAAATCAAATTTGAAATATCATTTATCTCTGGAATGAATAGATTTACAGGTTTAGATGCTTTTTGTCGTCCAGAATTTTACGACCAAGTAGGAATAGCTCAGGGTAAAGAAGAAGTTGATAAATCGACAGGTGAAATTAAATTCAATCCCGGCGGAAACAGATGGTTTGTAAGACACTTAAATAAATCAGTTACAACAAAACAGTTATTTACACAGGAAGTTTTCACACAAGAAGTTTTAGAAAGAATGGCACCAATCATTAATGATTATTTCAGATTCAAATCATTAGATGAAATAGAAAATGTTGAAAAACAGTTCAATGAAATGATGGGTAACGAAGATGATGATACAAATGGATTTACAGACGCTTCGGACGCAGATGACATTTTTGGATAAATAGATTTAAGTTTAAGAGTACTTTAACTCTAAAAAAATAAAAATAAATCATAATGACGAAACAAGAAGTTTACGAGCAATTGAAAGCTTTGTGGGAGGAGTTTGAATCAAACCACAACGCAACTACTAAAGTTTCTGATACTAGAGCACGTAAAGCTTTAGGTGAAATCAAAAAATTGGTGACACCTTATAGAAACGCCTCTGTTGAAGAATCGAAAAAATAATTTTCTTAGTGAAACATAAAATTCCAGAATTTCTACAACAAAGAAAAGTTGACAAAAAAAACTTAGTTTTATTTGTATCAACTTGTGGATCTGTGATATAAGAATTATTATTAGAGGTATAATTAAATATCTCAAAAAAGACAATTTTCCTTATTTAGAAAAATAAGGTGGTGGATAAGTCGGATAATTTCGAACCCAAAAAAACCTCAATTTTATTGAGGTTTTTTAATTTAAGTAGATATTTTTCGAAGTTATTAATTTTCCATTTTCTAAAAAGTTCTTTCTCTTCTGAATATGCAGTGTAAATTTATCATCTAACCTAAAATATTTAATTAAAAAAATTTATAGATTTATTTTGTTAAATTCAATTTATATACTATCTTTGTATAACTATGAAAACAATATTATTTACACTTTCTTTATTTATCTCTGCATCTTTTTTTTCACAAAAATATGAAATTGACGTTTATTCTGTTTCAAGTCGATTATGTGATAGTGAAGTTTCTAAAGAATTTTGTATGTTTCAACCAGATACGGTTGAAAATTATTTCAATTTAAATATGAAGTATATCTTAGACTTTGACAGGGGACAAATGACATTTTATGAGTTCTCTAACAAAAAACCGACTTTTACGGATAGCATGACAGTAGAGTTGTGTGGAGAAAGTAAATGGAAATGTTTTAGGCTTGGTAAATCATCAGTAATTTTAGAAATTGAATTCGAAACAACTGAATTTAATCAGTCGGTCAATACTTTTATAACAAATAAAAATTTTACACTGGTAGATGTTTTTACAAGTTTTAAAATAGAAAAAACCGAATAATAAGAGTTATTCGGTTTTTTCTATTTTAATACGGCGGGGTTCACTCCTTTAACGGTATCACCCAATCACCACCATCAGGATTTGTGACATCTTTTGATTTTTTGGTTTTTAGATCAGAAACAAATCTTTTTTTGTTTGCATCCCATTCAACTTCAATAACTTTGTCTTTATTATAGACACTCTGTAAGGCTATCTTCCCATTATCGGTTTTGAATGGTGCAAGAACATTGATATCCTCCCCGTCTCGATTGTATACGTTTAATGGAATAGAGTAGTATTTAGCACTATGATTTCTTTGGGCTGTATTTCCACTTGAATCTGATACTTCTTCAGGTTCAATTGCTTTGTAAAGAATATGACCCTGTGTTGTCCCAGCATAAATTTCCTTATATCTGTATACCGTGCCATATCCTTCGATGTTTGTTTTCATATTTCTCCGGTCTGCACCGGGAACTGCAAGTCTTAATTTGGTAGGTTTCGCACCATATTTAGCTATAATTTCTGGAAGATATTCCCATGTTCCTATACCAGTATGAACATCACCAAAATCCGTTAAGTAAATATATCTTTGATTACCGCCACAGTTCTTAATCACTACAGGAGTGTCGCTTTTAGTGTACTCAATTCCATATGTGATTTTCATCTTAGCTGGAACACCTTCTGTAACTTTCATAACTGCACCATTATTTCCAACGTGTATGGAAATATTTACATCACTTAATTGTTCTGCCGATGGCACTACATTTTGAGTATTGATTTCATCGTTTTTTACGAGATCGTCATATTGCCATTTTGAGACTAGCATTTGACCAGTTGCTAAATCGAAACTTCTTGTAGCCTTTTCACCTGACCAAATTGATAGATTGCCTTGTCCATCTAAAAACGAGGATTCAACTTTATATTTTACAGCATCTTTAGTTACGTAATAATAATTCACGTCAGTTTGAAATTCCGCAAATTTACCATTTAAGATATATGTTCCCCCTTCTTTCCCATTTTTTGTCTCAAACAGGAGTAGTGTTTTGCCAACATAACCGTTATTTGTTCCTGTCGAATCATTTAGATATTTGGTATAGGCCACTATAAAAGCATCATTAGACGAATGCCAACCTTCGTATGTTTTAGGCAAATTAGCTCCTTCAATTCCCCAATCACTAGAAAGTATTGTATCTCCTACTCCTGTTTGAAACATATAATTTTCACCTTTATCAACATTTGTATCCACTTTTTTATCAAATTGGTAATAATAGGCTGGCGGAGGCGGAGCATCAAAGGCCTCTCTTAAAAATTCTTGATACTTTTTGATTATTCTCATACAATTTTTTTGTTTTTTTTATATATTAAAAAAAATTGTTTTTTTTTCATTTTTTAAAAAATTATTTTTTTGTAGTTATATAAATGGTCTTCCAGGTCAAAAACACCCAAAAAAAGATATTAGAAATATACAATAGGGGAACAATATTAATTTTTAGAGAAAATATCATAAAAGAAACTTGCAGTAGGGAGATTATCGCAACAAATCTCAAATAGATAAACATTATTTTAGTCTTAAAAATAAAACTATCACAAATCCTATAAACCCCAGATAAACCGCCAAACCTCAGTGAATTAATTAACCTATCTCTTTGGCAACTTTTACACAATCTACCATAGGGGCAATTTACCAAAGATTCGGCTTCAAAAGGAGTTCTACAACTATGGCAAATTAAACCCCTTTTCATTTCCCAAGTTATAATATCACGAGATTTAAGTAAAATAAAGTTTATGATAATAAGCGAAATCGATAGAGAAATGCTAATAATTTCTAACATAGAATCAAGTCTAAAAATTTATCTCTTTTATCTATTTTTTTTAATTTATTGATACAATCTGGACCAATTCCAATTTCAATTGATTGGGGAACTGTCAATCTTCTACCACACTTTCCACAAAGACCCTGGTGCCAAATCTCCACAAAATCGACAAGAGTTCCAGATTTTAATTTCTCTAAAATGTATTTAAAAACGCTAATAGATTGCGTGTTTTCGGAAATTTTTGATTTTTTTCCATGTTTGTAAACTCCATTTGTGCAAAACCCAACATAAGAATAATTATCAGAGCCAGTTAAAACATAGACAAAAAATAGATTCGAATCTTCTGCCCTTTTTAGCTTATAAGTAAATCTATTTTGTGACCGGGTGTTTAAGGCAGTAAATATTGAATTTCCAGCAAAAATAAACTTTAAGGCATCTTTGTTATCCAGTTTGTTTGGTGTCATAATAAAATCGTATAAAAAAATTATTGTTTTGAAAGGTCTTCGAGATATTTTTTTTCTCGTTCTGTTAATGAACTCATTCCAAAGGCACTAATTTTATCCAAAATAGCATCTACTTCCAGAACTTCCGAAGTGGCCGTTTTATTAATCATTTGTGAAGAAGTTGTTCCATTTATTGCAGAATCCATCGAAGCAGTTTTAATATCAAATCCTTCTTTAACAAATGCTCGGTAATTTGCCTTTGCTACTAGGGTTTTTGGCATTTTAGGAACTTTGACAGGTTTTATAGATTTAAGAAAATCGTGATCTTTTTTAGTCAGTGGTCTAAAATTATCTTTGATAATCAGCTCTTCATCACAAGATTTATGTTGACAAGCAATCACAAATTTACCACCAATTTCAACCCAGATTTTCGTAAATCCATCCTCTTTCATTTTTACAAGAGTCTCAAAAGAAATTAAGTAAGTTTCAGCAATAGAAAATAGCTGTTGTTGGTTATGTGATTTTAAGCTAATCGAGATTACTTGGCTATGATTAAATTTTTGTGACATATTGATTTATTTAATTACAAATATAACTATAATTTAGAGAAAACCAAAATTTTTAGCAAAAAAAAACCGAGTTAAACTCGGTTATTACGCTTCGTATCTCTCTTGATGCATTTGTTCTAGTTTTTCTTTTTCACTATCTGTTAAGTCATCCCAAACTTCACCAAGTGATTCTTTAAGGCCATCAAGTGAATCCCACTCACATTGATATCCAATCTCTTCCCAGAAATACTCTAAATCTCTTTCAAAGAGGTTTCTAAAGTAAGTGGTTTCAACTCGCTCTGACTCGTCGCCATCGTGCCAAGAAATAATTCCAGCTATATCGCATCCTTTTTCAGAATACTCACATTCTAAGGAGACAGAGTAATCTTTTGAAATTTTTTGCCACAAACCCTCAGTTGGAGACCAGGCTGAATATCCTTCAATAAACATCATTGTGTCACCATCAGAGTAATCGATGGTGGAAAAAACCGTCCATTTTGAACCCCAGTCTTCGACATCATCACAAGACTCAAACAAAAGACTATAATTTTCACTATGTAAACTATTTTTTTCTTTTATTTCATCACACTCGAGTGCCAAGTGTAGTCTTCTCAAATCTTCAACCTCTCCGGTAATTCTTACTTTGTAATCACAATCATTTGCCATAATAAATATATTTTTTTAGTTATAAACAATTTCAGAAATAAGTTGGTGAATTTTTTGAATAATTCAAAGAAGATTTAGTTTTAGATATATACCAAAGTGAATATAGTAGCAATTGACCCGTCTCTTATTTCAACTGCGCTTGTAGTCGGTAGAAATGACTCGTTTAAAATTTACAACTACTGCAGAGAATCAAAAGTGGTTGGCAAAAAAGGTATGACCAAATGGTTTAAATCTTGCGAAGAATTTGTAACCTACAGATTTATCGAATATCGTGATTTTTCAGATTATTCCGAAGGTGAGTTAGTAAAATTAAAAGACTATGATAAAATTTGTGACCAAATAATTGAAGATATTTTAGAACATATCGACTTGGATTGCCAAACAAAAATTGGAATTGAAGGTTATAATTTCGGATCACAAGTTGGAGACCTAATAGACTTAGTTACTTTTTCAACTCTACTTAGAAAAAAATTATTTGATAAAGTTTCTGAAGATATTTTAGTTATGTCACCGGCTACCTTAAAACTTGAATCATGTAAGCTCACTTATCCACCAATTAGAATTGAAACCGGGATAAAAAAAAAGAAAATAAAAGAAGAATATCGAAATAAAATTGGTATACCAGGGGGTAAATTCACCAAAGGGGATATGGCAATGTCAATCATAGAAAACGATAACCTAAATGACTACTGGTCAAAGCATTGTAAATTAATTAGAGATGACCTAAAATCACTGTCTACAATACCAAAGCCATATGAAGACATAAATGACGCATTTTTGATATACAACATTTTAAACAAATAAAGTCGTATTTTATAAAATTTACATGAATGGAAGTTTTTATCCATATGGGTCCAATCACCTTCTCTCTAAAGATATGGATAGGCAAAAACTGCCGAATGAAGTAGATGTTGTTTTATTTCCAAGTTTAGAACATCTATCAAAAGCAAATACTCTAATACAACTTAGTGGTGGAATTGATTCAACTTTTGTTCTTTGGTGGTGGTTAGTGAATCACCCAAATGAGTTCTGTGTAGTTCACCACATAGATATGATACACTTTGAAAATCGAAGTAAAAAGGAGTCTGAAGCTGTTGATAGTATCCTCAAGTGGTTAGATTCAAGGGGTCTTAAAAATTATTTTTACATACAAAACACATTTGATTATGGAAATATCCCAGGTGTTGTGTTTGATGTGGAAGTGTGTGGGTTCACCGCCGGTGTAATTTTAGCAACTAGGAGATGTCAATCTATAAATAAAGTCTTTTTTCCAATCTACGGCAATGAGACTGAAAGAGAAAAAATAAGAAGAGAAGTAATGATGTTGACCGCAAAAAGAGAAATCGAATGTATTTATCCACTTGTTGGTCTCGAAAAATTTGATGTGATGAAGATGATACCCTTTGAATTGCTGCAACTCTGTTGGTATTGTAGAAGTCCACTCGCTGATGAGCCGTGTGGAAATTGCCACACCTGTAAGCAAGTAGATGATTGTTTTAGAGATGTAGTAGAAGAAAACTTAAAGGATTTTCTTAAAGGATTTTAAATCCAAGGTGATTTGTTTCTCTTAGATAATTTATCAACCAATAAGTCCCAGTCAGCTTTTTCAAATTTTTCAGATTTTTCTTTAAGAAAAATTCCAACCTTTTCTTTTGTTTCCTGTGGTAATCTCCTTGTATGACCGAGCCAGGAGTAAGCGTCGACAAAACCAGTTTTACACCCTCTACCAATTTGGTCTTCGATTATATCCATTCGACCATATTCAGCGGCCCACTTAATGACAAAGTTTTTACCAGCCTCTTCGGTTTTAGCCCCATATTTCATTAACATTAAATATCCATCAAAGTGTGATTTTCCAATGTCTGATAGACTTTGCCAACTGCCCTTAGCTACTTTCCTGATTGGTAGATTTGAGTTAAAGTTTGGGTCAGCGCCGGCCTTCAAACAAAATTCTAAGGTCTCTTTATCACATACAATATTGTTAAAGACATCACCAGTCAACACAGCATGATAACTTACAAGCAGTTTAATCATTTCTAAGTCTTTCGCCTTTGATATAGCAGAAGAAGAACCTTTTAGCAGATTTGGAGAACCACCTAAGGTTAAAATAGTTTTGACTCTTTCATAATCATCGTCTTCAACGGCATTAATTAGTGCTTTTCCACTATCACGATTCACATCAGCTCCGTTTTCTCTAACAAACTTTCTAATATCTTCAGCCGTGATTGGTCTTTCTCTTCCTGTTTCTTGATCCGTAATCATTTTTTTAACAATAGACCTTTCGGCCTCCTGAGCAGCTTTTCTTCTATCAATTTCTTCTTGACTAAGTGGTCTTAAAATATCCCATAAGTCATAATCTATTCCATATTCTTTTTCCCACTTTTTTAACAACGCCTTAAACTCTGAACCGATATATCGGTTATTAACCGTTTGACAAGCACCACTTGTATACGTCCTATCTGGTTTAATAGTGACCCCAATTGTCCAGTAAACATCAGTACTTCCCAAATTAAAATTATAGATATAATATTGTATATTATAATCACCTAAGTAGCTTTTCCAATAGGACTCGGTGTTTACTATGCAATGCGAGCAATGAGAATTTAATTCCCTGTTTGCAAAATACGAATTGACTTCGACAATCATGATACCGGCTTCATCAAAGACAACTCTACAACCCTTAACTCCAAAAGTGTCGTTAACTTTGTTGATTTTTTGAACACGGTCAGAATATCCTTCGCTTGAGGATGATTCTAAGTGTTTTTTTGCAGCTTTAATAAACTCTACCAGTGGATTGTCTAATTGTGTAAATCTAAAAAGTCGACTTCTCCAAACCATTTTACCAAAAGTTGGATTAGGTTTACCATCTCTGGTCAATTCATTTGTATCTTCTAACAACTCACCAAAAAATGTTCTCCAAACTAAATCCTTTTTTGATTCCTCGACATTTTCAAAACCATTTGCTATTTCAACCAACTGTTCCATTTGAAGAGCAGTTGCGCGGTTGGCGGCCGATTTCAATTTTGAAGGAAGCGTATCGATGATTTTTTTTACTTTTCTGTATTCTTCTAATTTATCCAACTCATCTGATAACAATTCAGAATTTGTATGGTTATTATCAGGACTTGGAATCGTTTCGTCAATAAAATTATGGTCAAATTTCTTAGGTAGTCTATCTAATAGACCGGATAGTTCTAAAAGTCTTGAAAAAAGGTCATTTGGATTACCATTTATATCTTTTGAGTCAAATAACTCTTCAAAAGTCAATCCTTCTACAAAATAAAAATAAGTAAATGAATAAACCCAACCATTATATTTTTGACCCAGTTTGGTTTTAATTTTTTCAAAATCAGGATTTCTTTCAATTGTTCTAATCTGTTCATCGGTAAGTCTGTTGTCTCTAAACTTTGACCGAATTTCACCAAATTGCTCTGCTGAAAAATCATTGCTTGTAAGTGCCTTTTTTTGACCAGTTCTTAAATCATAGTCTAATTCATCATTAATGAATCCGAGGTCTGTTGCAATTTTTTTAATTAAATACTGATCTTTTAAAAACTTTTTAGCCTTATCGATGGTTTCATTAATAGATTCAGCCCCTATAAATTGATTATATCTAAATAACTTCATCTCGTTCTATATTTTGACTCGAATATTCTTTTTAACTCATGGGTCCAAACTTTTTTAGCTTCTCCTTTTAGATACTTGTTTTTTAATTCCTGAGCCAGTTCGTAATCCTCAACTTCTACCGCCTTTTCAATTTCTCTTTGAATCTCAATCACTGTCATTTGGTCGTAAGGTTTTTCTTCTTCGACTTCTTGTGCTGAACCATAAAGTGACTGTTTAACTATTTTATCTAATTCAGAATCTTCTTCCTGTTGAGTTTGTTTTTTATTTTTTTCCCATTCCTCTAAGTCCTTTTGATATTGCTCCCATTCTTTCATTTCGTTTTCATACTCCTCTAAGTCCTCTACTATATAAGATATAATGGCTCCAATTTCTCTTTTAGCTACAGAATCCCTAAACTTCGTGTTATCTAAAACAAAATCAGTTCCTTGTAAGTCAAAACAGGAAAATAAACTTTTCATAATTTCAATAAATTGTTTATCAGTTCTTGTTATATCAGCTTTTTTGTGTAAATATTCACTGGCAAACTCGGCGTCTTCAGCTTTGAATTTGTCCTCTTCGTTTTTTGAAGAATTCGCCTTTTGTCTTAGTTCTTTTGCCCTCTTCTCAGCATCTTTAGCTTCTAACTTAGCCCTTTCATTATCATAAGCCAAAATTGCGAAAACTCTTGCTTCTAATCTCGAATATCTATCAGACTCTGGAAAATTGTTGACAAATTTTAATAGCATTTCTAATGCAGGTGGACCATATCTAAAATCTTGCGCCTCGTCTGTAAAAGATGACGTTGCTCTTTTGATAATTTTAGCTGTTTCTTTGTCCTTTTTAATAGCACCTGATTGTAAAAATAAATAAACACCTTTAATTGTTTCGTGTATTAGCATCGGAAAGTCTATTCCTACTGATTTAATCACTATTTTAGTGGCTTCTTTTTCCAACAATAAACTAATTTGATAGAAATTTCCTGAATGACTTTCCCAGATGACTTGACAAGCTCCGGCCATTCCACCTGGCATATTTTTCATCATCTGTGATTTTCTATCAATTGGTATAACCCAGTCCATTTTATCAGCTAAATCAGACATTCTAACCCAACATTGTAGTATTTGATTAGAAGTTCGACCAAAAATTTTCTGTAACTCAGTTTCAACTAATTCTGAATATCGAATAATATCTTTTGCTGATTTACCAGCAGCCTGAGTTATCATATTTAGAATTTTTTTCTTATCAATAGCAGAAATTAATTCTCGACCACTGAGATTAGCATTTTCTCTTTCTTCCTGACTACCCATTTCTGGCTCTGATTCTTCATCCTGACTCTGTGTCTGTTGTGGCATTTCCGGTCTTTGTTGAACTTGTCTAAGGTCAGGAATTTCAGAAATAATAGTTCCAGACGCCACAAGTTTGATATCTAATTCTACAGGTTTAGTAGAAAGTCTCAAAATATCCCCAAATTCTTGCATAACTACTTTTTTTGCCAACTGCTCCAATTTTTTCACTCTATCTTGTAATTGACTATCTGTTAAATCACTACCCCTTTCATCTGTTCTTAAAAGTTGGTTTGATTGTCTCATATTAGAATCAAAATCTGGAAAAATTCTTGGCATTTGTCCCATTTCATCATCTGGTGTGATACCCAACGCTCTGGTGGCCTGTTCTCTTGATTTTCTTGTAAAATCTGATGGAACACCAGAACTTCTTTCAATGTCTGCTTCTTCTTTTATAAATTTATCAAATGATTTCATATGTCCTTTTATTTTTGAAAATAGCTATCTATTTCTTGTTTATCTTTTTTTGTTGAGTTTTGGTATATTCTACCTAATCTATCAATCACCTTTTGAGCGGATGCAAGTGGCGCATCTTCTTCAGAAGGAATTTCTGTTGGAGCAACCCCAGGTCGAGTTCTTGGTCTTGGAATTGTTGGAGCGGTTTCTGTTCCTGTTCCAGGTTTTGTAGCCAGTGGGGCATCTTCTTCAGAAGGAATTTCTGTTGGAGCAACCCCAGGTCGAGTTCTTGGTCTTGGAATTGTAGGAGTTGTTTCTGTATCAGTTTCTGGTTTTGGTGAAGAAAAAGTAAATTCTTCTAAAAATCTATCATAACTTTTTATTCTAGCCATATCAATTTTAAAAATTTTAATTATATATTAAAATATTTTGTCAACAATTTAACCGATTAAAGAAATTAAAAATTAAAAAATTTATATATAACCTTAAATTAAAAAGATATTAAATGAAAAGATTTTCTCAAATACAGAAAAATACTACTAAAAAAATCTTTGAAGCCGAAAAATACGAAGATTTGTCTAAAGAAGAATTAATAAGATTAGTGTCGGTTAAAAATGATGTTGTCGATAAATCAGGAGACAATAAAAATAATAAAAAGAAACCAGTAGAAAAATTCTTTTCTAAATTATTCGAAAGTAGACAAATGGCACATGTTTACCATCTTCAAGTCAAAGGAGATATGGGCTCACATGCAAAACATGTAGCTCTTCAAGAATATTATGAAGGTCAAGAAGAAGGCGAAGGCGGTATTTTAGATACTTTAGATCCTCTAATTGAAATATATCAGGCTCAATTTGGCCTAATAGAAGATTATCAGATGATTGATACATCAAGCACTAATACAAAGGATCCAATAGAATATTTTACAGATCTAGCGGATTTTGTAAAAAGAGAAAGACATATCTGTTTTGATAAAGAAGATACGCAGTATTTCAACTTAATTGATGATATTTTAGTATTAATCTATAGATTACTTTACAAATTAAAATATACAAAGTAGTAGAGGTCAGTAAGTT
>Ga0214923_10000765_pt1 | contig 47825 bp, 50 predicted proteins | sample LL1510_MetaG_FD_177993 | JGI IMG/M metagenome (GOLD analysis project Ga0214923, IMG submission 177993) | Freshwater microbial communities from Lake Lanier, Atlanta, Georgia, United States - LL-1510 | ecosystem: Environmental > Aquatic > Freshwater > Lake | place: USA: Georgia | collected...
CAGGGCAACCGCCTCGTGATCTACGTGGGCGTGGACAATCAACCGCCGTATCCCTACATGTTTGATTCGGGGTCGCAGATCTTCGAGGCGTCGCAGGCCGCTCTCGCGGGGGCGACGCTCTCCGGCACCCTCGCGACGGGACTCGTGCAGCAGTATTCCGACAGCGGGTTCCTCTACGACGCGGTCACCGTCTCGAGCCTGCAGTTCTACGCGTCGGGGTCGGCCCCGACGCCAGTCGCATCGCTCGCCGCGACCGGGACTGGCGGCGGCTACCGGATGGGCAGCATCACCGCCTCCTACGCGGGCACGTATTCCGGGACGTCCACGCCGGTGACACCGGTGACGTCCACCACGTGCGTCGGCCCGTACTCCGGCATCTTCGGGGCCGGCTCATTCACGTCGCTGGCCTCCGGCAGCATCGTCATGGGGAGCGTCCTCGGGCAGGCCACGACCACGGGCTGGGTGGTGTCGGCCAACGGCCCGCAGCCGACGCTCACGCTCGGCCTCGACGCCACGCTGCGGAGCGCCTTCACCTCGGGCACCAACTCCGCCCTCTACGACTGGATTCCGGGCGGCGCGGCCTTTCCCGGGAGCGGCGCGGCATCGTCCCAACAGAATCTCGTCACCATGAACCTCGCCGTGGAGTCGGGCACGACGACGATTCAATGGAGCACCCCGACCCTGTTCGACACTGGCAACGAGACCAACGGCCTGAAGCCGTCTGCGGCCACGGTCGCAGACCTCCAAACCGCCGGCGCAACCTTTACGACGGGTTCCACGTATTACCTGAGCCCGGGCGTCGGGCTCACCGTGACGGGCACGGCGGGGGCGTTTTCCTACGTGCCGTCGGTGCCCTTCATGTTTCCGGTGCAGGCCGAGACGAGCGGCACGGCGACGAGCGCGTTCGGCATCGACTTCTTCAAGACCAATAGCGTGCTCTACGATCTCCAAAACCAGCAGGTCGGCTTCACCACGGCGGTGGTGCCCGAGCCGGACACGCTCCCGCTCCTGGCCCTCGGCCTCGGCCTGGGCACCCTCTTGACAAGAAGATGTAAATCTGTACACTCAAAAGCCGCGTCCGGCAGCCGCCGCGCCGCCCGGCGCGATATACTTCTGGAGTATAGCAGCCATGGCCACAATTCCTCAAATCCGCGACCGCCTCCTCGCGGGCTTCCCCGAGAACCAGGCCGACCTCCTCGCGCACGTCGTCATCGAGGCCCATGACGATCTCGTGCATCGGGCCGACTTCCACGCCCTCACGAGCGTCGTGGGCGAACTGGCTACGGCCCAACGGACGACGGAAGGCACCGTCTCCGAACTGGTCCAGACGCAGAACAGGATGCTGATCCGGCTCGACCGGCTCGACGGCCGGTGGTGCGAGCAGGCGCTGCTGCGGCATCTTCCGGCCTACGTCGGCCGCGTGTTCCGCAAGTGCCGCGTGATCGACACGGCCGCCCTCGCCAAGGCGGGGATCGAGGCCGTCGGGATCGTGACCTGCGAGGCCATCTCGCCGCGGATTCTCCCCAAGGCCCAGGCCCACGAGGTGCGGGTGCTGCTCGCCGGCCGCCTCATGCCGGAAGCCGCCTGACCCGCGGACCCTCGCCGGCGGCCGCGGGCTGACTACAACATTGGCATGGCAACGCTGCTCGCCCCGCCCGCGCCCGGCATCGACCTCGGCGACGCCCGCGACCGGCTCGTGCACCACCGGCTCTACGCGCTCGTCGACTCACCCGAGCGGATGCGCCTGTTCATGGAGCACCACGTGTTCGCCGTGTGGGACTTCCAGTGCCTGCTCAAGGCCCTGCAGCAGAAGTTCACCTGCACCACCGCCCCCTGGCTGCCCACCACCGATCGCGAGGCCCGCCGACTCGTCAACGAGATCGTGCTCGACGAGGAGTCGGACGAACTGCCCGAGGGGGGCCATGCGTCGCACTTCGAACTCTACCTCGAGAGCATGGAGGCGGCCGGTGCCGACACGCGGCCGGTGGAGCGCCTGCTCGGCGCGGTGCGGGCGGGGGCCGCAGTGGAGGAGGCGCTCTTCACGGCGGGCGTTCCGGCCGCGGCGGCGGCGTTCGTGCGGTCGACGTTCGCCGTGATCGACTCGGGCTCGCCGGCCACGATCGCCGCGGCGTTCACGTATGGTCGCGAGGACGTGATCCCCGACATGTTCCGGCATCTCGTGGCATCGCTCGCCGAGCGGGAGCCGGCCGCATGGGGCCGATTCCGGTTCTACCTCGAGCGGCACATCGCCCACGACGACGCTCGGCACGCCCCCATCTGCCGGCGGATCGTGGCCAGGCTGTGCGGCGACGACCCGGCGCGGTGGGCCGAGGCCTCCCGGGCGGCCCGCTCGTGCCTGGAGGCCCGCCTCGCCCTCTGGGACGCCATCACCACGCGGCTCTCGTGACGCGCGTAACTACAATCCTGCGGCTCCGGTCGTTTCCCGCTGCCGCTGCTCCTTCTTCGCCGGAAACTCCACCACCACGAGCCGGCGGGCCTGCGTGTCGTAGGCCCACTCCTGGTAGTAGGGCAGCATCGGCAGCTGGATGCCGTCGGGCCGTCCCTTGCCGATGATCAGCTCCAGAAAATCGGCGAACGTCTTCGGCGGCTCGCCGTGCTCCGCCTGATAGAGCTGCATCTTCTGCTCGACGGCGATCACACCCACCCTGCCCACCTGCGTGCGATAGGCCTCGGAGGCGATCTCGAGGCCGCCGCCCTTGATCGACGTCTCGGCGAGCACGGCCCCCTCGGCGAGCGCGGCGGAGAGTTCGAGCACGTTCTGCGTGGTCTTGCCGAGGGTCTTGCGGGTCTCGACCGGTGCGGGGGCCGCGGCCTGCGGGGCGGGCGCAGGGGCCGGCTTCTCGGCCTGCTTCGGAAACGCCCCCGGCGCGCAGCCGGCGAGGACCGCCGCCGCGACGAGCGCCGTCGTCCGCACCGCAGCACCGCATCGCCTGCCGGGCATGCCGTCACCCTCGCGAGGAAACCGAGGCCCTTCCGCCCATCGTTATGGCACTCCGCCGGCCGACGGGCAAGGCGGCGGCGGCCCGGCGGAGATTCAGCGGGCGGGTAGACTTCCAGGATCGCAAATCCGCCCCGGATGCATGGCCACCACGCCCCCCTACCCCATCGACCTGCGGCTCGAGTCGCTCGACGGGCTCTACAGCGCCCTCGACCCGTCGCCGTTCCGGCAGCGCGACCTCGATCCGCGGGCCGTCGAACACATCGTGCAGTGGGCCAGCGACTCGCCCCCCAAGGCGCCGCTCGAGCTGCGGATCAGCACGGCCGACGACGCCGATCCCGAGGCCACCGCCGCCGACACCCAGCAGGCGGTGCGAAACTTCTTCGCCTACGAGGCCTCGCTCCTCGAGCGCAGGCACCACCGCAACCGCGTGCGGACGCTGCGCTGGCTGTCGGTGGGGCTCTCGATCATGACGGTGCTGCTCGCGCTCCACTCGCTCGTGGGCCGCGCCTACCCCGACAGCTTCTTCAACGACATCGTGGGGGAGGCCTTCGTGATCGCGGGGTGGGTGTCGCTGTGGGTGCCGATCGAGCGGCTCGGCTTCGACGGCTGGCTGCTCAAGGACCAGCTGCGGCTCTACCGCCGGCTCGCCGGAATGACGGTGTCGGTGACGCGCGAAGCCTGACGGCGTCGTCCGCGGACGGTCAGAATTGGACGACGGCGTCGCAGCCGCCGTAGAGCTGCCCGAAGGCGGTGCCCGTGGGGAGGCCGTCGGCACCGGTGACGAGCCTGCCGAAGGGAAGCGCGGGGCTGCCATAGGCGTCGGGGGTGTACCAGTCGAAGCGGATCTCCGGCCGGATCGTCCAGTTGGCCCGCGGCCGCCAGTTGAGACCCCACGTGAGGGCCCAGAAATTGCCCGCGAACCCGCCGGCCACCGGCAGCTGCGCGGTGACGGCGTTGCGCTGGGGATAGAACACGCGGCTGCCGTTGTTGTCGCGGAACCATTCGAGCCGCATGCCCGCCGCCAGGCGGTCGGTGAGCCCGAGATAGGCGTAGTTGGAGACGCCGTACCACTGGGCCAGGCCCGGCAGCTGGCCGGCGTTCTGGTAGCCCGTGGCGTCGTGAAACTGCCAGGCGACGGCGTTCTCGACCACCCACGCGAGCCGGTCGGTGAGCTGCAGCACGGCATACACGGTGTACATCGTGAGGTTGCCCACCGTGACCCCGAGGTAGTCGCCCGCGGCGTCGAACTGCGGCGCGAACTCGTTGCCGGTGATCAGGGCGAAGGCGAGTTGCGCCCGGCCGTCGTCGCTCTGGAGCCGGGTCTCGCCGGTGAACGCCAGATTGCTGCCGGCGCCGGGATAGCCGGGATTGAGGGGGGTGGGCATGGCGTCGGAGAAGTTGTCCCAGCCGTTGCAGATCCCGGCCGTGACCGACGCCCCCTCGGCGGGGCTCCACGAGCCGAGCACGCCGGTGTGGGTAGTGGGCGTGCCGTACTCGAACAGGTAGGTGCGGGTGTAGAAGAAGTTGCCCACCGCGGGCAGCACCTCGTAGCCGAGAAACGTGTAGAAGTGCCCGACGAGCACCGACGCCTCGTCGGTGCCGAATTCCACGTAGGCCTGCGGCATCGCCAGGCCGTAGTAGCGGCTCGACGACCAGCGCGGCACGCCGATGAAGTCGACCGTGGCGAAGGGGAAGGCGTCGAGCCCGCGCGACACGGCCGTCCACCAGTCGGTGCCGTAGAGCAGGTCGACGCGGCCGCCCCAGCCGGGCTCGCCGTCGAGCGGCCGCAGACCGGTGAGGTACAGCTGGTCGAGGTAGGCCTGGCCCGACCGGTCGTCCATCACCACGGTGCCGTTGTAGGGGCTGCCCCAGGAGTTGCCCCCGATGCCGGTGTCGACCCAGCCGTAGACCGCCGCACCGCGCTCGGCGAGCCGCCGGGGCGTGAGCCAGCGTCGCGGCGGCTCGCCCGGCTCGCCCGGCGCGCGGGCCCGCCACTCGAAGAGATCCTCGAGGGGCGGACTCTCCCCGCGGGCGTGGCCGCAGCACCACGCCAGCACCGCCGCCATCGCCGGAACCGAAAGCCAGCCGCATCGCATGCCCTCTGGATCGACGCCCGGCCCGCCGGCGGGTGAGCCGACGCCCACGCCCGGCCAAGGCCCCGTTCCGCAGGCCGCCCAAACCTCCCAGCATGCGGGGCGGCGGCCCGGCACGGGGCAGTCACATCGCCGGCGCGAGCGGCCGGATCCAGACGTTGCGATACCGCGTGGGGCTGCCGTGGTCCTGGAGGAAGAGCGGGCCGCGGCCGGTGGTGAAAAGGTCTCGCTCGACGCCGCGCAGAAACTCCGTGACGCCGTGGCGGTAGGGCGTGAAGGGGGATCGGGGCTCGGTGAACTCGAGGCCGTCCTGCACGAGCCTGCCGTTGAGCCAGGCCGTCACGCTGCCGGCCTGCACGATCCGCCCCGCTTCGTCGCGCCGCGGGGCGATGAAGCGGATGTCGTACACCTGCCATTCGCCCGGCCGCCGGGCCGCGTTCACCAGCGGTGGCCCGAACCGGTAGACCGCGCCTTCGTCCTGCTCCGTCGGCTTCTCGACGCCGAACGAGTCGTAGATCTGCAGCTCGTAGTGGCCGTGGACGTAGAGGCCGCTGTTGCCGTGGGCCGCGGGGTCGACCAGGAACTCCGCGTGGATGTCGGCGTCCTGGAACCGTGCCTTCGACACGACGTGGTTGGCATGGCCGTTCGTGGTGTTCACGACGAGCGCGCCGTCTTCCACCCGCCAGTCGATCGGGCCACCCGCCATGCTCGTGAAAGAGGGCGGCGTGGAGCCGTCGCCGAAGAGCACGATCGCATCGGCGGGGGGCGGCACGGGGAGCACGTCCTGCCGCGGCCTGAAGTCGCCCGCGCCGCGCGCCGGGCCCCCCGCGGGCGGCAGGTGGCGATCGGCGAAGTCGGCGAACCGGAGCCAGTCGTATTCGAGCAGGTCGTGCCCGCCCGACCGCACGTGGTAGCCGATCCGCCCGCCGCCCACGGGCGTGTCGGCCGGCGGCCACTCCGCCGTGCCCAGCCCCTCGAGGCCGAAGAGGTTCCACGCCGGCCCGGCCGCGACGGCCGCGAGAAACTCGCCACGCGGGTCGGCCCAGCGGTCGTCGATGGCGCTGGCCACGTAGAGCGGCCGCGGGGCGACCAGCGCCAGGAGCGCGTGCTGGTCGGTCGGCAGGTCGGCCGCACGGCCGGCGAACGTCGCATACTTCGGGCAGAACCAGTGCGGAAACTTCCGCGTGATGTCGGCGATCGTCTCGCCGTAGTTCCGCCGTTCGAGCGCGGCCCCGCCGCAGCCCGACTCGTTCGCGACCACCATCGCGAACCGCTCGTCGCACGCCCCCGCCCAGAGCGCCGCCTTGCCGTTGCGGGAGTGACCCACCACGATCACGCGGGTGGCGTCGACCTCGGGGAGCCGCACGAGCCAGTCGAGGATCCGCGACAGGCCCCAGGCCCAGGCGGCGATCGCACCCGGCTCGTCCGCCGCGCGCACGCCGTCGGCCCGGCCGGGATCGTCGGGGAACACGTCGCCGTAGCAGGCGGTGGCGACGCCATAGCCGCGGGCGAGCAGCGCCGGGGCGGCATGCTCCGCCTCGTTGCCCTTGAAGTTGAGGTACAGGAACACCGGCGCGGGCCGCACGGCCCGGGGCAGATCCAGGAGCACGTCGACCACGGGCGCCGAGCCGCCGTCGCCGAGCCGCAGCCGCGCCCGGATCCGCGTCGCCCGCACGCCCCCGGCGAGCGTCACGTCGGCCCGCTCCGGGTCGCCGACCGGCAGCACGGTCGCCGTGGGCAGCCGCCGGCCGTAGACGGTGGCCTCGAGGAGCGCGAGCTGGTGCGGGCGGCAGCGCGCCTGCCAGTCGGCAGGCGTGGCGGCCGGCCGGCCGTCGGACCCCGCGAGCGCGTCGGGCAGCGTGTAGGGCTGAACCGCCGACTCGTCGTAGTTCGGCTCGGCGGCGTGCGGCGCGGTCGTGGCCACGATCACGATCCACGCACCGATCCACGGCTGGGCAAGGTTTGAACGCATCGGCTCGCCTGACTCGATCCTGAAAATGTACTCTTCAGATGTGTTTCCGGCACGGAGGGTCGTTGACCCCGGCAAGGAATGGCTATAGCAGGTATCCATGCAAAAGTTGCAGGTCTTGTTTCCAGATCCCGTGGTGGAGCGGTTGCGGGCAATGGCCCGACAGCAGGACCGCCCCGTCAGCGAGCTCGTGCGGCGGGCCGTCGATCGCCTGCTCGAGCAGACGGCGACCATCCGCATTCCGATCACCTGAGGAATGCCGTACCGCCGGATCGGTGAGATGAAAAGCATCGACACCAACGTACTCCTCTACGCCGCCGACGAGGATTGCCCGGAGCACGCCGCGGCGATCGGTTTTCTCGACGATGCCTTGAGCTCGCCGGACCAGTGGATGCTGTCTTGATTTCCGGACTGCCGGATTCACCTCGCTCGTCAATCCGATCGACTGACCGCGGCAGCCGCCCAGGGCGCGGCACGCGTCGGTCGTCAAAAGAAGGTCTCGGGGCTCGTGCGGACGAGCTCGTGCACCGGCACGTCCACCTCGATCTCGTCGGTGTGGATGAACTTCGGCCGATCGACGCACAGGAAGCTCTGCTCGACGTCGGTGGGGTTTTCCCAGCGGTGCGCGTGATCGCGCGGCCACTCGTGCGCCACGCCGGCGGCCACGGGCGCGCCCTGCAGCAGCAGGCCGCCGCCGAGCGCGAGCTCCATCTCGTCGATGTGCCGGTGCACGTGCGTGGGCAGGACCGTCCGCGGGCTCACCCGCTCGCGATACACGCCGCACTCGGGGCTTTCGAAGATCACGTCGACGAACCCGAACGTCTTCGTCTCGAGGTTCGGCGGAAAATCGCTCCGCTGCCGGCGGACCGTGATCTCGGGCACCGCGCGGCCGCCGAGCGCCCGCGGCTTGGCGAGCCTCACCTCCACCTCCTCGACCTGCGGCCGGGGCACGTCGAGGCTCGGGGGCATGAGCAGCCAGGCGGCGAGCGCCTCGGCGGCCGATTCGAGCAGCAGAAACCGGGCCGCCACGAGGATGAACCGCAGCTCCCCCACCACGCGAGCGTAGTCGATGGTGTGGGCGATCCGGCCCTCGTGCGCCGCCCGCCGCATGTGGAAGTGCAGCACGACGTCGAGCTCGACGGGCTGCGGCTCCACCCGCTCGTGGTCGCAGAGCCCGATGATGCAGTCGAATCGCATCCCGCGGAGCGCGAGCCGGTCGTAGTGCTTGCGGAACATCATGCGACGCTCAGCCCCCCGCACACCCGGATCGTCTGGCCGGTCACATAGGCGGCCCCGGCCAGATACACGACCGCCTCGGCCACGTCGGCGGGGCTCCCCTCGCGGCCGAGCGGCAGCCGGGCGAGCATCTCGGCCCGCTGGGCCGGCGTCGTCTCGGCGGCGATCGCCACCGGGCCGGGCGCGACGGCGTTGACCCGCACCCGCGGCCCGAGCTCGAGGGCGAGCGCCCGCGTGAGCGCCTCGAGCGCCGCCTTCGAGGCGAGGTAGTGCGAAAAAAAGTGCGTCGCGGTGTAGGTGCGGCTCACCGCCATGTCGGTGACGTTCACCACCGCCCCCCGCCCCGACGCCTCGAGCAGCGGCAGCACCGCCTGCGTGAGCAGGAAGGGCGCCCGCACGTTGACGGCGAGCATGCGGTCGAGCCGCTCGGGCGACACCTCGCGAAAGGCGGCGTGCTCGTAGGCGGCCGCGTTGTTGACGAGCAGGTCGAGGCGGTCGAGCCGGCCGGCCAGGCTCCGCGGGCCTTCCGGGGCGGCGAGATCGGCCTCTGCGACACGGGCCTCGCGGCCGAGCGCCTCCACCTCGCGCACCACCTCCTCGGCCTCGCGCACCGAGCGATTGGCATGCACGACCACGTCGTATCCTGCCCGCCCGAGGGCCAGGCAGATCGCGCGGCCGATGCGGACGCCGCCTCCGGTGACGAGGGCCGTGGGCATGGGTGGAGCGCTTCAGGCGGAGGGGGCGGGAACGCGGTCGAGCACCGCCTGGATGAGTGTCCGCGTCGGCTCGTTCAGGTGCAAGTCGAGGGCCGCCCGCGGCTCGACCCACAGATACGAGAGCGACTCGTCGTTGAGCCTGACCCGCGTGCCCCGCGTGCGGGCCGCGTAGTTGAAGAGCAGGAAGTGGCTGCCGGGCACGTAGAACTCCGGCGGGTCGATGCAGTCCTGCACGAGCACGAGTTCGACGCCCGAGATCGCCAGGCCCGTCTCCTCGCGGATCTCGCGGCGGAGGGCCGCGACCGCGCCCTCCCCCTTCTCGATCTTGCCGCCCGGGATGCCGTAGGTGTGGCTCCACTTGTGCGTGAGCACGAGGAGCACCTTTCCTGCGGGGTTCGAGATCAGCGCCCCGACCGTGGCCACGGGATGATCGCGGGCGACGCGCCCGGGCCGCGCGGGCCGCGGGGCGAAGAATGCCGGCCAGTCGGCCGGCTCCCGCCACGCGAACCGCGGCCGGGCCGCGAGCAGCCTGTTCATACCGTGATACCCCGAGAGCACGCAGCCGGCCGTGAGGCCGTGCCGCCGGGCCGCCTCGAGGTCGTGCTCCGTGTCGCCGATGAACAGCACGTCGGCCCGCGCCCGGCGGCCGATCCGCTCGAGGTGGTCGGGCATGCCCCGCACCTTGTCCGGCACCGAGCCCTGGATCTCGCCCACGAGGCCGCGGATCCCGCAGGCGGCGCAGGCCGCCTCGAGCAGATCCTGCCGCAGCGTCGAGAACAGGCTCGTCGGGATCCGCTGCCTCGCGAGCGACTCGAGCGCCTCGCGGACGCCCGGAAACAGCTTCCCGCGGTCGATCACGCGTTCATAGGCGGAGAAATACCGCCGATCGATCGCCGCACCGGGCTCGGTCACGCCGTACCGCCGATAGAACGCGAGCGCCGGCAGCGTGAACTCCCGGTCGTAGTCGGCCCGGGTGATCCGCCGGCCGCCGAGGTCGAGGATCGTCTGCCGCGTGGCCAGGAAACTCGGCGTCTGGTCGTCGTAGAGCGTCCCCGACCAGTCGAAGATCACGTGGACGAACGGCGGCTGCATGCGGCATCCTGCGGCGGGGAGCCCGAATTATACGGGACGGGATCGGGCCGCCCCGAGCCGGGGGTCGGGTACATTACCCCGCATGATCGCGTCTCCAGCCGCTCCGATTTCGTGCCGCCGGGTCGAGGTGCGGTTCGCGGACGGACACGACGTGCTCAGGGGCGTCGACCTCGACGTGCCGGCCGGAAAGACCGTGGCCCTCGTGGGCCCGAGCGGCTGTGGCAAAACCACGCTCCTGCGCTGCATCGCGGGGCTGCAGGCGCCCACGGCGGGGGCGGTCGAGCCGCGGCCCGAGTCGCTCGCCGCCGGCACGATGGCCTACGTGTTCCAGGAGCCGGCGCTGCTCCCCTGGCTCGACGCCGTCCGCAACGTGATGCTGCCGCTCGACCTCGTCGGCCGCGGCACGCCGGCGGAGCAACGCGCGGCTGCGGAACAGTGGCTCGGCGAGGTGGGCTTCGGCCGCGCCGACCTCGCCAAGCATCCCGGTGAACTCTCCGGCGGCATGAAGATGCGGGTGTCGCTCGCCCGGGCCCTGGTCACCGAGCCGGCGATCCTGCTCCTCGACGAGCCCTTCGCCGCGCTCGACGACCTCCTGCGCACGCGGCTCACCGAGCTGCTCCTCGACCTGCATGCCCGGCATCCGCGCACGATGGTGCTCGTGACGCACAACATCGCCGAGGCGATCCTCGTGGGCGACGAGGTGTGCGTGATGGACGGCGGGCGGATCGGCGGCCGCGTGGCCGTCGACCTGCCCGGCCCGCGGCACGACCGGTCGCGCGGCGACGCCGCCTTCGCCCGGCTCTACGGCGCCGTCTCCGACGCCCTCGGGGAGGCCGCCCGATGAGCCGCCCGCAGGCGTCGCTCGCCGGGCTCGCCGCCGAGGCGCTCCCCGCCGTGGCCGTGGCGGTGGGCGTCGTGGCGTTCTGGCAGTTCGGCGTGGCCCACTGGCAGGTGCCGGCCTACCTGCTGCCGTCGCCGGCCGCGGTGGCGACGGCGGGCTGGGAGAAGCGGGCCACGCTTCTGCACGCGGTGTGGGTGACGGCCCGGGCCGCCGTGGTCGGGCTCACCGCGGCGGCCGTCGTGGGCACGCTGCTGGCCATCCTCTTCAGCCAGTCGCGGATCATCCGCACGGCGCTCTACCCCTACGTGCTCTTCCTGCAGACGGTGCCGATCGTGGCCATCGCGCCGCTGCTCATCACGTGGAGCGGCTACGGCGAGCGCACCGTGATCCTCGTGTCGGCGATCATCGCGCTCTTTCCGATCCTCTCGAACGTCACGGCGGGGCTCCTCGCCCTCGACCCCAACCACCGCGACCTCTTCAGGCTCTACCGCGCCGGCCGCTGGCCGACGCTCCTGCGGCTGCGGCTGCCGACGGCGATGGGGCACCTGGCGCTCGGCCTCAGGATCAGCTGCGGCCTGGCCGTGATCGGGGCGATCGTGGGCGAGTTCTTCGTGGGCCGCGGCAGCGACTTTCCCGGGCTCGGGGCGGTGATGGACCGGTGGCTCGCGATGGGCAAGACCGACGCCCTGATCGCCGCCGTCCTGCTCTCCTCGCTCCTCGGCCTGGCGATGTTCGCGGCGGTGAACCTGGTCACGGACCGGCTGCTCCATCACTATGTTCAGGGCACGGGCGACTGACCCGGCTCGACGGAGGCACGCGATGCGCTCGAATCTCGCAACGACCTGGGCCCTCGTGCTCGCGTGGGTGGTGCTCGCCGGCTGCGGCACCGCGGCGAAGCAGCCGCCCGGCGGCACGCCGGGCTCGCCCGCCGTGCTGCAGCTCAACTGGTTCCCCGAGGCCGAGCACGGCGGCTTCTACACGGCGCTCGTCGACGGGCTCTACGCGGCCGAGGGCCTCGCCGTGGAGATCCGCCCCGGCGGCCGCGCCGCGCCGATCGCGGCCGAACTCGCCGCCGGGCGGGTGCAGTTCGCCGTGGCCAACGCCGAGGACGTCGTCATGTTCCGCAGCCAGGGGGCCGACATCGTCACCGTGATGGCGGCCGGCCAGCACCACCCGCGCTGCCTGCTCATGCGCACCGACAGCGGCGTCGAGTCGTTCGCGGACCTCGGGCCCAAGGGGATGACGCTGCAGGTGCAGCAGGGGCACGCGTTCCTCGAATTCATGCGGCAGAAGGGGCTGCTCGCGGGCGTGAAGGAGGTGCCCTACACCGGCGGCGTGGCCCTCACCGTGCACGACCCCAAGATGGCCCAGCAGGGCTACGTGTATTCCGAGCCGCTTCTCGCAAGGCAGCAGGGCGTCGAGATCAAGACGCTCATGCTCTCCGACATCGGCTTCGATCCCTATTCGAGCGTCCTCGTGACGACGGGAAAAATCGTGCGCGAGCGGCCCGACCTCGTGCGGCGCATGGTGGCGGCCGCGATCGCCGGCTGGCGGCGGTACCTCGCCGACCCGGCGGCCACGAACGCGTATCTCGTGAAGGTGAACCCCGAGGGGATCACGCCCGAGATGCTCGCCGGGGGCGTGGAGGCGCTCCGCGCCCTCTGCCTGCCCGCCGGGATGCCGCCCGAGCGGCTCGGGACGATGACGGCCGCCCGCTGGGACGAACTCCTCGCCCAGATGACGACCCTCGACCCGAGCCTCGCGGGCAAGGTGCAGGCCGCCGACTGCTACACCCTCGACTTCCTCCCTCCCCCGTAACGTACGCCACGCTTCAGCCCGTCAAACGTACGCCACACTTCAGCCTGTCAAATGTGGGACAGGCTTCAGCCTGTCAAATGTGGGACAGGCTTCAGCCTGTCACCGCCCCGCCCTCACGTCCGGTCGATCGGTCCACAGCGCGAGGCCAAGCAACAGCCGGATCGCGCCCCCGTGGTTCACCGGATTGCGGAAGTCGGTCGCGACTTCCGGCCGGGGCAGGATCCGATCGACCGCCTCCGGATCGAGCATGGAGTGCAGCCGCGGCCGCAGTGGTTCGGCCGCCCGCCGCACCGCACGCCAGCGGGGATGGTCGACGTTGAACAGCCGCTCGTAGCGGCGCGGGTCGAACCCACGCCACCGCCGCCAATACCACCTGCACACCGTCCGCCGCGCCTTGCCGGCGAGTTTCGCCAGCGTACTCGACGCGCCCTCGCCCCGCGGCAGTGGCTCGAACACGAACGAGTTGGTGTCGAGCGGGATCGAGCCCAGACGCGGGCTCCGCACGAGGAGGATCTCCGCTTCGAGCCTGCGATCCGCGTACGTCGCGACCGGCAGCCCGAGGATCGCCTCGACGAGGCGGCGGTCGGTGGCCGGCAGGAGCGGCCACGACACGAACGTCGTGTCATGGAGCGGGGTCGCGATGTGGTTTCTCACGCGCTGATCCCAGCGGACGAGACTCGACTGGATCACCGGCGGCGCGGGCCCGGCGGTGCAGGCGGCCCGCAGCCGCCCGATCACCTCGTCGCACAGCGCGAGCCCATCCGGCCCGAGGAGCGACGGGAGCTCCCGCCGGGGCACCCCCCATCGGTTCATGTAGTCCAACGCCATCTCGAACACCCACGCGCCGGTGCGCGGGTCGCGGCCGTTGGCGAAGTTGAGCGGCTCGAAGGTCCAGTCGAACACGATGCCCGACCAGACGTACGCCGGAGCCGCGTCGGCCAGCGCGAGCCCGGCGGCGAAGTCGTCGCCTCCGGGCGCACTGTTCAGATGACCGAACCGCACGATCTGGCGGGCCCGCGCGGGAAAGCCCGCATCCGCATCCTCCGTCGAGATCACGTCGCAGGGCATCCCGAGCGCGTTCGCCACCGCGGTGCCGGCCCGCACTTCAAAGTCCGCGGAGCGTCCGAAGACCAAGGCCCGGGTGGGAATCCCCTCGTCGGCGAGCACGCCGGCCACGAGCCGTGAATCGAGGCCGCCTGAGAGCAGCAGCGCCGTGTCGTCGCCGGCGGGCCGATGCCGCCTGAGCGTGTCGGCGAGGATGAGGTCGATCCGCCGGCGGGCGTCGGCGGGAGATTCACCCGGGGGCGGCTCCCGCCCCACCGGGCGATAGGCGCGCACCTGTTCGAGGCCCCGCGTGGCCGTCCAGCGGAGATGGTGCCCCGCCGCCGCCCGCCGGACGCCCGCCGCCAGGCAGCGGTCGTCGAGCGGGCCGTGCACGAGCAGGATGCCCGCGAGCGCCGTGCGGTCGACGCGGGGTGCGAACGCCGGATGGGCCGCGACCGCCTCGGGTGTCGTCGCCACGACCAGCGGCGCGGCCGGGTCGGCCGACCCGCTGGTGACGTGCAGCGGAAACAGCCCGAGCGGGTCGACGCCCGCCCGGCATTCGTGCCGCCCGTCGTACACCACGCCCACGTGGTAGCCGTCGTAGACCTCGGCCCGGGGTGCCTCCCCGCGCCACCGTGCCGCCAGATCGCCGGCCGTGATCCAGGCGCCGTCGTCGTCGATGGCGTAGCCGAGCAGGATCGCGAAGGCGTCGCCGGCGAGGTGCACAGGCGCGCCGGATCGCGGGCGAACACCGGCCTCGGCCCCGATCGCTCCCGATCGCGCCGCAGGAAGATGCCGAGGTCGCGGGTCGGCCGCCCCGCCCGCGGCCAGGCCAGGCCGAGGGCCAGATCGGGGGCCAGGATCCCGTGCGGGCAGAACTCGAGGCTTCCGCGCTCCCGCACGTAGACCCGCTCGAACGGCCGCTCCTCCGGCGTGGAGAAGGTCTGCGGCAGGATCACCAGCGGCAGCCCCGTGGCCAGTGCCCGGCCGCGCACGGCGTGGTTGTTCAGGTAGCGGGTGCCCATGTTCCCGCCGCCGCCGAAGAGGAGCAGATCGACGTCGGGCCGCACGGCGGGCTCCCACGACCGCCAGCGGATGCCGAACTCCGCGAGCAGCTGCGCCATCGCGAGCTCGATGAGTTCGTCGCCCACGTTGCCGATCGGCTTGACGTAGCCCACCCGCCTGCCGATCAGCGGCTCGAACACCGGTGCGAACGAAGCGACGTCGAGCAGCCGCCGGGCGGGCGGGCGGCGGGCGGGCGGCGCCCGCTCGGCGGGGAGGGTACGCCCGGATGCGCTGCGTGCGATCAGCCTGTCGACGGCCGCGGCCGTGCGGCCGGCGAGGCCGTTGGCGAGCAGGTCGCGGTAGAAGGTCGTGACGACCGGGTCGATCGCGGGCAGGGCGTCGATCGCCGCCTCCAGACCACGACCGCGCTCGAAGCCCGGAAACCGCCCCAACTGACCGCAGAGGTCGAGGGCCAGCATCGTGCGCACGCACTTCTCGCAGCGGCCGCAGTTCATCCGGTCGCCCACGTTCCTCCAGCAGACCCGCAGGTGACGCTGCACGAGCGGCGCCGCCGCGATCGTGCGGATCTTCTCGAGCCGCGTCGTCTCAGGCGCCACGTGCTCGATCTCGACCCCGGCGGAGCCGTGCAGCCAGTCCGTCGCCGCGCGGGCCCCCACCTCGGGATCCTCGCAGCCCAGCCCGTCGGAGGAGATCAACAACCGGGCGACGACCGGGGAGAGGAGGTGGCCGGCGGCCGCGAGCGCCCCGCCGAACGACCTCAGCCACGGCGCCGCGCGGTGGAGCGGATGCCGCCGCAGGTTGGTGCGGATGACCACGGGCCGTGTGCCCGTCTCGGCGGCGACCTCGCCGAGCAGCCGCGCGACCGCCGAGGCCCGGCGTCGCTCGCGGAGTTTCACGTCGTAGCCGACGACGTACGCGAGCACGTCGATTCGCCGCCCGGCCGCCAGGAGCGTGTGGAAGGCGTCGACGCCGCCGCTGAAGCAGAGCGCCGTGCCCGAGCCGTGCGGACCGGGGCGACCCGCCGGCAGCGCGTGCGCACCCGGCGCGTCGGGATACCAGAGGTGCCGAAACGCCGTGACGAGCCGCGGCAGGCGGGCGGCCCAGGTGTCGCACACGCCCGACCGCACCGTGAGCAGCCGGCCGGCGTGCATGGCCGGCACGAGAAATCCCGCGGCGAACGCCTCCGGAGCGGGCTCGAGCCCCACGTCGTCGGATTCGAACCACACGCTCCGGCCGGCGATGTCGGCCGCGACACGCCGGCCCTCCCGGCGGGCGGCCGCCACCTCGATGTCACGACTTCCCGGGATCGTCCCGTGGTCGAAGGGCCACATCGGGTCACGCCGCGATGCGCCGGCGTTCCCGGAACGCCGCCGGCAGAGAGAGCGGAACCACGCGGGCGGCGTCGTCGGGTTTGACGAGGCCATCCCGGCAGAACGTGGGCCGGGTCGGGTCGTCGACATACCACCTGTTGGCCGTGCCGATCCCGTTGCGGACGAACGTGGCGGCCGGCTCGTGCCAGAGGTGGATCGCCGCCGTCCGGTGGAGGATCGTCCGCGAGCGCACGCCGGCTCGTGCCAGCCGCCACTGGAGATCGACGTCCTCGAGCCCCCACCCCACGAACCGTTCGTCGAACCCGTTGACACGCTCGAAATCGCTCCGCCACAGGGCCATGTTGCTGCCCGACACACGTGGCCGGAGCGGCACCCGCAGCATCTGGTAGACCTTGGCCCGCAGCGCCTTGACGGCGATCCGCCGCCGCTCGCCCCGGGGCACGAACGCCCCGGAGCCACCCTCGCGGATCGAGCGCGCGTCGAGGCGCTTCGAGACCGCCGGATCGAGCCTGAAACAGTCGCCGGCGACGATCCAGCCCGGCCGCCGTTCCTCGAGGTGGATCCGGAGGTGATCGGGCGGCAAGACGCAGTCGCCGTCGGTGAACAGGATGTACGGGGCCGTCGATGCGGCCGCACCCTCGTTGCGGCAGCGGGCCAGGCGGAACCCGGCGTGATCGTGCGTGGTGAACGACAGCGGATACGACACGCTCCCCGCGAGCGCTGACACCAGCCGCGTCGTGCCGTCGCGCGACCCGTCGTCGGTGACGACCACCTCGAACCGGCCGGCCACGCCACGCTGCACGTCGAGCGCCACGAGGCAGCGGCGCAGGTGCGCCGGCCGCTCGAACGTCGACCGCCAGTTCGACGGCCATGCGCGAATTGGTCCTGCCGGAAGAACGGGGGAACGTGGCGAGGCACGTCCCGCATGCTTCATCGACAACCGGCACGGGAATTCGCGGAAATTCAGGCGTGCATCCGCGGGCGGCGGCGCGCCCGGGCGGCGGCGGCGGCCTGGGAATCTCACCGAGGCCGGCGCGGCTGGGGTGGCCCCGCGAGACGGGCAGGCCCGGGAGGCTGCGCTGCGGGGCCCGTCGCCGGCGCCGCGACCCTTGCCCGCCCGCGTAGACTTCCTGCGGACGACCTTTCCGGCATGCATGCCACACGCCGCCCATGCATGCACCCCCGCTCAACCGGATCGCGTTCGTCGGCAACTACGTGCCGCGCCGCTGCGGCATCGCCACCTACACCGCCGACCTGCGGGCGGCCGTGTCGGCGCGTCTGCCCGGCGCGGAGTGCCTCGTGGTGCCGATGAACGACGGCACCGCCTGCTACGACTACCCTCCCGAGGTTGCGTTCGAGGTGCGGGCCGACGACCCCGCGGGCTACGAGCGGGCGGCCGCGTTCCTGAACCTCTGGAACGCCGACGTCGTGTCGCTGCAGCACGAATACGGCATCTTCGGCGGCGAGGCGGGGGGCCACGTGCTCGCGCTTTTGCAGCAGCTCCGCGCGCCGGTGCACACGACGCTCCACACCGTGCTCGCCCGCCCCTCGGCCGCGCAGCGGCGGGTGATGGACGGGGTGATCCACTTCTCGGCCCGCCTGGCCGTGATGACCGACCGCGGCCGCGCCCTGCTCCACGACGTCTACGGCGTGGCCGCCGACCGCGTCGACGTGATCCCCCACGGCATTCCGGACGTGCCGCTCGAGCCGGCCGACCCGCACAAGCCGCGGCTCGCGCTCGAGGGCCGCCGCGTGCTGCTCACGTTCGGCCTGCTCTCGCCCGCCAAGGGGATCGAGCACGTGATCGAGGCCCTCCCGCCGATCGTGGCCCGCCATCCCGACGTGCTCTACGTGGTGCTCGGCGCCACGCACCCGCACCTCGTGGCCCGCGAGGGGGAGCGCTACCGCCGCGAGCTCGAGCGGCTCGCCGCCGCGCTCGGCGTGGAGCGGCACGTGGCGTTCCACGACCGCTACGTCGACATGCCCGAGCTGCTCGCCTTCCTCGCCGCGGCCGACATCTACGTCACGCCCTACCTCGGCGAAGACCAGATCACCTCCGGAACCCTCGCCTACGCCTTCGGCTGCGGCAAGCCGGTGGTGTCCACGCCCTACTGGCACGCCCAGGAACTGCTCGCCGGCGGCAGCGGCGTGATCGTGCCGTTCGGCACCCCCGCGGCGATCGCCACGGCCGTCTGCGACCTGCTCGGCGACGAGACCCGGCGCCGCGCCCTCTGCACGCGGGCCTGGCGGCTCGGCCGCGAGATGGTGTGGAGCCGCGTGGCCGGCCGCTACGACGCGGCGCTGCGGCTGGCCCGCGGGAGCGTCGCCGTGAAGGCCCGCCGCAGCCGCGCGGCCGTGCCGGCCGGCCCGCCGCACCGGCCCGAGCCCCGGCCGCGGCACGAGCTGCCGCCGCTGCGGCTCGACCACCTCCTGCGGCTCACCGACCCCACCGGCCTCCTCCAGCACGCGACGTTCGACGTGCCGAGCGCCGCCGACGGCTACTGCACCGACGACAACGCCCGGGCCCTGGCCCTCATGGTGCAGCTCGACGTGCGGTTCGACGATCGTGGCCTCGGCTCGCAGGCCACGGCCCCCGCGGCGGCCACCTACGCCACGTTCCTCGGCCACGCCTTCCTGCCCGGGTCGGGTCGATTTCGGAACTTCTTCTCCTACGACCGCCGCTGGCTCGACGACGGCGGCAGCGACGACTGCCTCGGCCGGGCCGTGGTGGCGCTCGGCACCTGCATCGGCCGCGGCCGTCGCGCCGGCCTGCAGGCCTGGGCGATGCGGTTGTTCGCCCCCGCCCTCGACGCGGTCCTAGACACGACGAGCCCGCGGGCCTGGGCGCTCGGCATCATCGGCATCCAGGAATACCTGTACCGGCTCGACGGCGACCGCCGCGTGGCGGGGGCGCGGAAGCAGCTCACCGCCCGGCTGCTCGACCTGAAGCGCGCCCACGCGGGCCCCGGCTGGCCCTGGCCGGAGGACGTGCTGGCCTACGACAACGCCCGTCTCTGCCAGGCGCTCGTCTCCAGCGGCCGCTGGACGGCCGACCGCGCGGCGCTCGACGCCGGTCTCGAGATGCTCGAGTGGCTCACGACGGTGCAGCGGTCGCCGACGGGTCGGTTCGCGCCGGTGGGGAGCCGCGGCTTCTTCCCCCGGGGCGGCACGGCGGCGGCGTTCGACCAGCAGCCCCTCGAGGCCCAGGCCACGATCGCCGCCTGCCTCGAGGCCTGGCACGCCACCGGCGACGCGGCCTGGGCCGACCGCGCGTGGGAGGCGTTCGACTGGTTCCTCGGCCACAACGTCGTCGGCCTGGCCCTCTGCGACCCGGCGACGGGCGGCTGCCGCGACGGCCTCCTCGAGGACCGCACCAACGACAACCAGGGGGCCGAGTCGACGCTCGCCTGGCTCGGCTCGCTCGCCGACATGCATTCCCTCGTCACCCCCGCGCCATCCCGCCATGAACGTCACCCGCACCGGAGTGCTCCTGCGGCCCAACAACGCCCGCGTGCTCTACCGGCCCTTCGAGCCGCAGCATCCCCAGCGGGCGATGAAGATCATCGGCCGGATCATGGCGCTCGCCGATGACGAGGCGGAGCGGCTGATCGGGGAGGTGCTCGCGGAATTTCACGGCCGTCACCAGCGGCTGCTCGCCTTTTTCCGCGAGCGCTACGAGGCCGTCCGCCACCACCTGCTCACCGACGCGCCGCTGGGCGAGGCCCGGCAGCTCCTGATCGGGTCGTACTTCACCCAGGAATACGCCCTCGAGAGCGCCGCGCTCTTCAATCCCTCGATCGTCTGGCACCCGCGGCAGGAGGGGCTGCCGCCGGGCACCCGGCGATTCATCCTCACGCTGCGGGCCACGGGCGAGGGGCACGTGTCGAGCGTGGGCTTCCGCACGGGCACGGTCGACTCCGCCGGCACGATCACGCTCGCGGCCCCCACCGGCTTCGTGACCGCGCCGCACGTCGTGGCCGACAGCCGCTACGAGAAGCCGCTCTTCCTGTGCAAGCTCGCCGAGCTCGGCATCGTGGACGGCGTCGTGGACCTCGTGTTCGACGCCCTCCCCGATCACTTCACGCTCGCCGACCTCGAGGCCGCGCTCGCCCAGGCCTCGCGGCAGCGGCGGGTGCCACGCAAGGAATGGGAGCCGTTCACCACCGCGATCCTGGCGCTCGCGCGGGCCAACTACGAGATCGCCTGCGACGCCGAGTCGGACATCTCCGAGCGGGTGATCTTCCCCTACTCGCCGGCCGAGACCAACGGCATCGAGGACGCCCGCTTCGTGCGGTTCGAGGAGCCCGACGGCACGGTCCGCTACTACGCCACCTGCACCGCCTTCGACGGCAGCGTGATGCTGCCGCAGTTCCTCGCCACCGACGACTTCCTGCACTTCAAGATGAGCACGCTCAACGGACCGGCGATCGCCAACAAGGGCCTCGCGCTGTTTCCGCGGCGGATCAACGGGGCCTACGCCATGCTCTCCCGGCAGGACGGCGAGAACGTGTTTGTGATGCAGTCCGACATGCTCCACTTCTGGCACACGAAGCGGCTGGTGCTCCGGCCCACGCAGCCGTGGGAGTTCGTGCAGGTGGGCAACTGCGGCTCCCCGATCGAGACGCCGCGGGGCTGGCTCGTGCTCACGCACGGCGTGGGGCCGATGCGGAAGTACGCGATCGGCGCCGCCCTGCTCGATCTCGACGACCCCACGAAGGTGCTCGGCCGCCTCCACGAGCCGCTGCTCAGCCCGGACGAGAACGAGCGGGCGGGCTACGTGCCGAACGTCGTCTACAGCTGCGGCGCCCTCCTCCACGAGGGCCTGCTCGTGATCCCCTACTCGATGAGCGACTTCGCCACGACGTTCGCCACGGTGCCCCTGGCCGACGTCCTCACGGCGCTGCGGGCGTGACGCCCGTGGGGAACACCGACAGGCTGAAGCCTGTCGTCCGTGGGATGACAGGCTGAAGCCTGTCCTACGTGGGATGACAGGCTGAAGCCTGTCCTACTTTTTTTTCTTCTTCTTGGCGGCCTTCGGTCGGCGCTTGGCCCGCTTCTGCCGGGCCCGGGCCGCCGCGGCGACCTCGTCGAGAAACTCGTGCGCCTCGGCCGCGAGGGCTTCGGCCGACACCGGCTCCACCTCGTCGATGATGAACAGCGCGAGTTCGCCGCGCCGCTGGGCGTCGGCGAGCGTCTTGTATTCCTCGAGCGAGAGGTCGTCGTGGTCGTCGTCCTCGCTCGTGAGAAACTCGAAGCCCACCCGCGCCTTGGGGTCCCAGCCGTCGATGTGGAACTCCACGCCGTACTCGCGGAACAGCTGGTTGCGCTTGATCGCGTAGCCCCGGGCGCGGAACAGCCTGGCCAGAAGGTCGCAGCCGTCGAACTCGGAAAGTGTCTCGGACATGGCGTGGGCCCTGAGGGAGTGGTGCGTGACCCGGGCGGAAAGCCGCGGGAAGGATAGCGGATCGCCGCCCCCGCGGGCCAACCCGCCGCGGCGGCCCGCACGGCCGGGGATGACAGCCTCCCCCTGAGCGGGGTATCCTCGTCGTAGCAGGCTCGTTCAGCCCGCCTCCCGGGAGCATTTCGCCATGTCGCTGCGTGCGTCGCTCGTCGTCGCGGTCCTCTGTGGATTCGTCCCTCTCCCGGTGAGCGCGGGCAACCCCTCGGCGCCCGCGCCCCCGCACGCCGGCAGCGCCCCTCCCCGCACCGGCACGACCACCCCCTTCGGCTCCGGCTCGATCACGCACCGCACCGACGGCTCGTCGAGCCAGACACGCCCGTTCGGCTCGGGCTCGATCACCACGGAGCGCACCCGCGACGGCCACACGATCACCGGTCAGACGCAGAAGTTCGGCTCGGGAACGATCACGCGGTGGTCCGACGGCACGACCACGCAGACGCGCCCCTTCGGCTCGGGCTCGCTCGTCACCGAGACCGACCGCTCCGGCCGCACCGTCACCGGCCAGACGCAGAAGTTCGGCTCCGGCTCGATCACCCGCCGTTCCGACGGCTCGTCGAGCCAGACCTCCCCCTTCGGCACCGGCACGCTCCAGCGCGACACCCCCGCCCGCAAGTAGGACAGGCTTCAGCCTGTCGGAATACATGACAGGCTGAAGCCTGTCCTACGGGGCGTTCCATTCGCCGCACCAGTCGGCGATGTCGGTGTGGGGCCACACGCCCACGTGCACGAGTTTGTCGTCGCCCACCTCGGGCACCGTGGGGGGCATCCGCCGGCACTGCCCCCAGCTGCCCCGTGGGTCGTCCCCCGCGGCGCGCTTCCAGAACCGGCAGGTGCCGCACGACTGCCCGCCTCGATCGGTGCAGAGCGCGTCGTCCATGCCGCCTCCGCCTACCGATCGCCGGCCGCGTCGGGCGGGACCGGCTTCGGGTTGAGGTCAACCCACACCTCGTCGCCGACCGCGACCCTCACGAACGGCTCGGGGTCGAACTCCACCTCCAGGCTGCCGCTCACGCGGTTCCACTCCACGCGCGTCACCCGGCCGACGATCCGCGGTTCGGTGCCGGCGGTGCGGTAGACGGCGTCGCCGAGGGCCACGTTCGGCCGCACGGTGAGGCCGCCGTCGCGACCCACGTGCGACGGCGTGTCGCCCAGGTATTCGGAGTCGTGGCTCTCGGTCACCTCGAACTCGAACCGCGTGCCGTGCGGAGCGAGCTGCAGGGAGGCCTGCGCGTCGGCCGCGGGAGCGCTCACCGCATTCCCGGCCACGATCAGAACCGCCGCCATCGAGGCCCTCGCGAGACCGGCGGGGGAAACGCAAGACGGGACTCGTCGCTGCATGGTGGCTCCTCTCGGGACGGGCGTGATCGGTTGACCAGCGAGCCTACCGCCGGCGCCGGTCCGTCACAACGGCCGCGGGCCCGGCGCGGCCCTCAGAGCGCGAGCCCGGCCCATGCGAGCAGGGCCGCCGCGGCCACGATCGCGGCATCGAGGCCCCGTCGCCGCGGGCACCCGACCCGCATGGCCGTGACTCCCGCGAGGATGGCCGCCGCCACGGCGAACTCCACGGCCAGCACCCGCGCGGTCGCCTGCTGGATCGAGCGGATCGCGAGGAACGTCGCCACGACGCCGCCTCCCCCCGCCAGGCCCCACGCCGGCCCGCGAGTTCCGAGCCCGCAGGCGACGGCCGCCGCCAGGTGCATGGTGTAGGGGAAGAAGAATTCGCGGTCGCCGGTGGCCCGCGACAGCCCGAGCCACACGAGGGCCGGGGCGAGAAGCGCGATCGTGCCGCCGCGCGGCCCGGCGCCCATCGCGAGCAGAAACGCCGCCACCCCCACGAGCGTCCACGGCGGCCCGCCACACACCTGGGCGATCGCCAGAAAGAGAATCTCTCCGAGGATGAACGCCGTGCGTGCCATTCGTCGTGCCTCGCTGCGGTTGTCGGGCGGCCGCGTCGGCCACGATAATGCCCGTCGCCGACCGAGTGAACCCGCCGCCGGAAATCGACACGACCATGCCCGGCCTCGACGGCCCGCCGCCGGAAATCGACGTCCTGATCGGCCGGCTCACCGCGGCTGACGCCGCCACGCGGGCCGACGCGGCGGAGCGGCTGTGCCGCGCGGGCCGCGAGGCGGTCGCGGCGGCCGTGCCGCTCGTGAAGGCCTGCGGCGACGCCGACGAGCAGGTCCGCGAGTGGACCGTGGCGGCCCTCGAAGACCTCGGGGCTCCGCCGCCGAACACCGTCGCCGACCTCGTGCCGCTGGTGAGCAGCGACCATGCGCTCGTGGCCTACTGGGCGACCACTCTGCTCGGGCGGTCTGGGAGGGATGCGGCGGCGGCGACGGCCGCGCTCGCCGGCTGCCTCGATGCGGCGCCGGATCGGGCGGTGGCCGAGCGGGCGGCGTGGGCGCTCGGCAGGATCGGCCCCGCAGCGGGCTCCGCGCGGGCGGCCCTCGAGCGGGCGGCGGCGGCATCCGACCCGCGACTGGCACGCCTTGCCCAGGAAGCCCTGACCGCCATCGGCGGGTAGCCGGTCAAACTGCTCCACCGCCGGAAGGGCACGGCACGCCACCGCGGCCGCGCGACCGATACGAAGGGGGTGAACGCCGCATTCCGCTCCAGGCATGCCGGGCCCCCTCCGCGCCGTCGTCCGACGGCCGCGCTCCTCCTCGCCGCGCTCGTGGCCTGCTGCGCCTCCGCCGCCCGGGCCCAGTACGCCGCCCCCACGATCCCGGTGCAGAAGCCCGCCGGAGCGATCCTCGTGGCGAGCTTCAACATCCAGGTGTTCGGCGAGTCGAAGATGGCCAAGCGGCAGGTGGTGGAGGTGCTCGCCCGCGTGGTCCGCCAGTTCGACATCGTCGCGATCCAGGAGGTGCGGGCCAAGTCGGACGACGTCGTGCCCTCGTTCGTGCGGATCGTGAACGCCGACGGCAGCCGCTACCACTACGTGATCGGCCCCCGCGAGGGGCGCACGGTGAGCAAGGAGCAGTATGCGTTCATCTACGACACGACCCGGATCGAGGTCGATCCGGCGAGCGTGGGCGTCGTCCCGAATCCGCAGAACAGCCTCCATCGCCCGCCGCTGCACGCCCGCTTCCGCACCCGGATCACGCCCGCGGAGATGGCGTTCACGTTCTGGCTCGTCGACATCCACACCGACCCCGACGAGGTGCCGCAGGAGCTCGAGGCCCTCGTGGGCGTGTTCCAGGCGATGCAGGCGGCGCGGCCCGACGAGGACGACGTGATCCTGCTCGGCGACCTGAACGCCGGCCCGCCCGAGTTCAAGGCGTTCCAGCGGATCCCCGGCGTCACCTGGGCCGTGTCGGGCGTGACCACGAACACCCGCCGCACGAAGACCTACGACAACCTCGTGTTCACGCGGCCGGCCACGAGCGAGTATCTCGGCGGCTGGGGCGTGCTCGACCTGCAGGCCACGTTCGGCCTGCCGCTCGAGCACGCCCTCGAGGTGTCGGACCACAATCCCGTGTGGGGTGCGTTCTACCCCGCCGAGGTCCGCGGCCAGGGGCTGCCGCCGATGGCCGGCACCGTGCCGGTGCGGCGCTGACCGCCCCCGGGGGCCGGGCCCGCGATTACCCGGCGACGTAGGCAGCGCCCCGCATCACGTGGACGTCCGCCACCCAGGCGATGACGGCGTAGTGCTCGAAGTAGGTGTGCGAGACATACGTGAGGATCTTCTCGGCGACGTCCGTCGGCACGACGAACTCGCATTTGGTCGTCCGCGACGCCCCGGTCACGATCACGTTGCGGGCGCTCCGCGATCCCTGGCCGACCACCTCGCTGAGCGTGTAGCCGCTGGCTCCGAGCTTCAGACCCTCCTTGGCGATGTCTTCCATGACGACGGTCTCGCCGACCACGGTCACGAGTTTGAGGGCATAGAGTTGCATGTCGTCTGCTCCTGGCGGTGTGGGTGACTACCCCGACCTCCGGGCATTCTAGGCCGGAGGACTCAGACTGCTCCAATCCACTTGGCCATCTCGAAGTAGATCGGGATACCGAACGCGATGTTGAAGGGAAACGTGATCGCCAGCGCCGCCGTGATCGAGAGCGTGGGGTTCGCCTCCGGCAGCGTGAGCCGCACCGCCGGCGGGGCCGCGATGTAGGAGGCGCTCGCGACGATCGCCCCGAGCACCGTGCAGCCGCCCAGGTTCAGCCCGGCAAGGTGGCCCAGATACACGCCGAAAAAACCGTGGAGGAGCGGCATGAGGATGCCGAACGCCACGAGGAACGGACCCACCCGTACGAGATCGCTGAGCCGCTCCCCCGCCACGAGCCCCATCTCCAGCAGGAAGATACAGAGGCAGCCGCGGAACAGCATCCCCTTGCTCTGGAAGAAGTCGAAGAACGGCTGGAAACCCTTCGGATCCATGAACAGGGTCGACACGAAACCGATCACGAGCAGCCCCGCCATCAGCATGATCGACTGCCCCGTGACCACCTCGTAGAGTGCCTCGCCGAGCTTCGACTCCCTGACGGGCTGGCCGACGGCCGCTGCCCTGGCGGCCCGCTCGCGTGCGGAGAGCGCGGCCCCGAGAACCAGCGCGATCGCGATCCCGGGGCACTCGAGGATCGTGACCAGCGTGGGTAGGAAACTGTTGGCGGGATGCTGCGTCTGCTCCACGAAGGAGTTGGCGACGGCGTAGGTGACCGCCGAGGTGCTGCCATAATGGGCGGCTATGCCCGCCGAGTCGGCGACCGACAGGCCGCCGAGATAGCGGAGTACGAGGAACGACGTGATCGGAGTCACGCAGCCGAGGAACAGCGTCACGAGCGCCGGCTTCCAGATCGTCGCGACGCCGTGCATCTGGTACTCGTGGGCCAGCTCGTGGCCGCCGATGAACCCGATCGACATGAGCAGGAAGATGGCGATCGAGAGATACAGCTCCTTGGGAATCTTGATCCCGCCGTGGATCCGCGTGCAGATGATGCCGAGCAGGAAGCAGAGCGGGATCGGCGTGAGCAGATTTCGCTCGAGCGATTGGAGGATCCGGGACAACTGCTCGGCGCTGACAACCGCGGGCAACGCCGGGATGTGGCCGGCCAGCACCAGACAGGGCATCGTCGTCATGGAGGGGTTCCTTTCACGTCAGGGATCGATCACGCCCGCAGGCCCGCTCGACTGCGGCCCGCCGTGCTCCACGGGGGCGGCTGCCCGGCGGCCCGTGGTTCCGGAGGTGCGCAGCACCCCCTCGGCCGCCGACTCGAGCGTCCGGACGAGCGGCCCCGGCCAGAGCCCGAGTACGAACAGCGGCACGGCCAACGCCGCGAGCGACACCCGCTCGCGCCGCAGGAGTGCGTGGGTCGGCCCGTCGGCCGGCGGGGAGCCGCCGAATACGTGGAACCAGGCCCGCATCACGGCGATGCCCGAGATCACGGTCGATGCGATCACCATCAGGCCGGCGCCGAGATGGTCGTCGAGGCTGCCGGAGACGATCAGGTCGTCGGCGACGAACGAGAGCGTGCCCGGCAGGCCGATCGAGGCCATGCCGAAGAGCAGGAAGAACGCGGCGAGCCCCGGTGCATCCTGGTACCGCCCCTGCAGGCACTCGAGCGAGACGTCGCCGGCCCGGCTTTCGATCGCCCAGGTCACGAGACCGATCCCGGTGATCGCCAGCCCGCTCGACACCCACACGCAGAACGCGCCGTTGAGCTCCATCGGGGCCGTGCCGGAAAGACCGGCGAGCACGAGCGCCGACTGGCTCATGGCGAACGCGCCGATGAACCCGCGGAGATCCCGCTGCGCCAGCGCGAGCGCGGCGCCGTAGACCGCCGTGACGAGCGCCAGCATCGACAACACATCCAGCTCGTGCGGCACGCCGTCGGCGTGGCCGACGAGCAGACGGACCGCCGTGTAGGCCGCCACCTGTGGCATGGTGGCGGCGAGCGCCGTCGACATCGGCGCGCCGGCGTAGAGGGCCGGATACCAGGAATGGAAGGGCACGATGCCCTTGCGAATCATGACGGCGGTCGCCACGAGCCACCCGCCGGCCGTGCCGAGCGCACCGCTCGATCGCTCCCAGGGCGGATCGACGACGAGCAGGCACGTGCCGGCGGCCATGCAGACAAGCGCGGCCGACATGTAGATCGCGAACACCCGGGCTGCGGGCCGGCCTCCGGGGGTGACGCGGGCCGCACGCCACGTGGGCTGGGCCGTGGCGATCCACAGGGCCACCAACGCGAGCGGGTGCGAGGTGGCGAACAGCGCGAGCGTGGCCGCGAGCCCGGTCAGCGTGCGGCGGATCGCCGGGCCATCGAGCACCCGCCGCGGCGTCACGAGCAGGATGGCGGTGGCGAGGAAGGCGGCGTAGGGCATGAGCAGTGCGTTGAGCCCGTCGATGTAGACCATCCTGCCGCCCCCGAGCGCGGCGCCGTAGCCCACGGAGCCGCCGTCGCCGGTCTGCCAGGCGACCGACACCGCCACGCTCGCCGCGAGCGCGGCCGCGGACGCCGCCACGGCGACGAACCGGGGCGCTCGCCCGGCGATCCCCACCGCCGCCGCCCCGGCACCGACGAGCGGCGCCGCGACGGCGGCGCCGACGCCGGCCAGCAGCCAGCCATGGGCGTCTTCGATGCCTGCCGCCGCGATCATCGCCGCGCCTCCGGTGCACGCCCGGCCAGCCATGCAATCCACCGCCTCTCCGCGACGGCCGCGACGACGAGCGCCCGCAGCACCGGGCCGGTGAAGATTCTGCCCACGGCCATCTCCTCGTAGCCGCGGTCGAGGGCGATCCGATACAGCGACCGTTGCCACGCCGCCGGCAGAAGGCTGATGGGCCACAGCCCGCCGGCTCCCGGGTGCCCTCCCAGCGCCGCCTCGAGTTCGTGGCGATCGTGGAGCGCCGATGGCGACCGCAGAATCTGCAGGCTGCGCACGATCGCGTGCCCGACGACGTGCACCAGCGGGACCACGTGCCACCCCAGCCCGATTTCCACGAGGATCAGCGACGCCTGGGTCATCGACGCGTACGCCAGCACGCTCTTGAGGTCGGTCTGTACCCGCCCGACGAGGCTCGCGTGGAGCGCGGAGCCCGTCCCGAGCACCAGCAGGGCGACGCGGGCCGGCAACGCCTCTTCGAGCAGCGGCCCGCACCGCAGCAGCACGTAGGCCCCCGCGTGGATCGACAGGGCACCGTAGAAGATCGCGCTCGAGGGCGTCGGTCCCTCCATCGCCCGCGGCAGCCACCCCGAGAACGGCACCTGCGCGGTCTTGCCGAGCGACGCGAAGACGAGCAGCAGGGCCACCACCGTGGCCGTCGCCTGGGGCACGAGGCACGTGCCGCCCGGCCACTCGATCGTGAACGCCCGCTCGAAGTCGCCCGATCCGACCGCCCGATGGATGACGACGCTCGCCGCGAGGAGCCCGACGTCGCAGATGCGGTAGGTCGTGAACGCCCGGAGGGCCGCCCGCACGGCGTTGGCGCGTTCGTGGAAGAAGCCGATGAGCAGGGCCGACGAGATGCCTACGAACTCCCAGCCCGCGAAGAGGATGTCGATGCTGTCGGCCAGCACCATGAGGTTCATGCCCGTTCCGAAGAGCGCCAGCAGGATGAAGAACCGGGTGAATCCCGGCTCCCGGTGGAGATACTTGCCCGCGAAGGCGTTCACGAGCCAGCACAGGCCGCTTGAAAAGCAGACGTAGGGCTCCGACAGGGCATCGGCCACGAGGTGGATCGTGGCCTCGTGGTGCCCCACGGCGAACCACGTGGCCACGTGCACGATCTCCGGGGTGAAGCCGCGGCCGGCGAGGATGGCGAGCGTGGAGGCCCCGGCGAGGAAGCCGCCGCCGAAGCCTGCGGCCACGATCCGCGCGGTCGTCCGCTCGTCGAGCGGACGACCGAGAAGCGCGGGCAGCCCGATCGCCGCCAGGGCCGCCGCCGGTGCTGCCAGCTGCGTTACCACCAGCAGCACGATCAGGTCGTGCCCCGTCATGCGTCGCCCCCCTCGCGCCGCCCGTCGAGCGGCGCCAGACCCGCGGCCACGCGGGCGGGCGGCAGGTGCCCGCGGTGCCCCCGGTACCAGTCGACCGATCGCTCGACCGCGGCGAGATGCGGGCTCTCGGGGACGTGCGGCCGGAAACGGCCCTTCTCGAAGACCGTCAGTGCGCCCGTGCGGGGATGCCAGCTCACGAGCTGCACCCAGCCCCGCAGCACCAGCCTCTCGACGGCCGGCACCCGCGCCGCCGCCGCGAGGATCGCCTCCGGCGCGGCGTCGACCACGATCAGGAGCCGCAGCGGCTCGTGGATTTCCACCATCTGCCACGGCAGGCCCGTGCGCAGGTCGCTGGCATGACCGTCCATCACGCCGATCAGGCCGGTGATGTTGTGGGGCAGCTTCGTGCCGGCGCCGTAGCCCAGGCGGTCGACGGTGGAGAAAAAGTATTCGAGATTGATGCCCGCCCCCACCGGCCCGACGGCCGCGAGTGTGCGCGTGAGGATGTCGCCGGCGGCGTCGCCGACCGGATCGTAGGAGATCAGGAACGCCCGGCGGTCGAGGAACAGGCCGCGGGTCCGCCAGCGGCGCCCGATCACGGCGATCGCGTTGGTGGCGTGTCCGAGTTCGGGCCGCACCTGCGCGAGATCGACGCTTCTGGCCTCCACGTGTGCCAAGGCGGCCTGGGGCGAGAGGCCGAACCCGGCCGACTCGAACCGCCGGCACCGTTCATGGGCGTCGAGGGCGGTCGCCTTCGCGCACGCGGCCTTGAGCCGCCCCATGTCGTCGCCATGTCCGGCGGGTAGGCCCTCGACGTCGAACCACGTGATTTGGTCGGAGCAGGTGTCGATCATGCCGCCCACGAACCGCGTCTCGGCGGGGATCTCCAGGCCCTCGCGGGCGAGCAGGGCCCGCACCCGCGGGTCGTTGGCCATCAGGGCGAAGGCCCGGGCATTGGGCCCCCCTTTGCCGCCGCCGCACGCCCCGCAGTCGTAGGCGCTCTCGTGGGGATTGTTGCGGCTCGACGAGCCGTGCCCGAGCACGGCGACGATCCGCGCCAGCCGGGCGGTGAGGCCGATATCCTCCAGCACGCGGCGGACGCAGCCCGCCATCTCGGCGACGTCGAAGCCGGGCAGCGTGCCGTCGTCGAGGGGACCGACGGCCGCGTCGCGCCGCAGGTCGAGCCGGGTGGAAATGCGACGACGGGTGAGTTCGGCGGCCGACCTGCCGATGCGCGCCGAGAGCCGCGGGAACACGACCCTGGCGACCAGCGGCACGGCGGCCACGCTGCCGGCGAGCGCCGTGAACAGCCCGCCCCCGAACAGGGTCCGCGAACCGGACGACAGGCTGCTGGTGAGCCGGCCGTAGCCGCGGCGCAGGCTCACGTGCCGCAGGTGGTCGGCGGTCGACCGCTCGTCCGGGACCTCGACGACAGTGTGGCCCGGCCGCATCACGATCGGACACAGCGGCGACGCGTGCCAGTCGTCGAGGCCGCGGTAGTACATCGGCACCGCGAAGAAGCCGGCGGTGCCGAACGTCTCGTAGCCGAGCCCGAGTTCCTCGAGGTGCCTCCGAAAAGACTCGCACCTCTCGTCGATGCAGAGGACGACCTGCCCGCGCGGGGCGGCCGCCGGCGGCGGCACCGCGACGCCCACGTGCGAAGCCAGCGCGTCGAGCGTCGTGATCCGATGCCGCCGCTCGTACGCCAGATGAAACAGCCGCCGGCGCGTCGTCGCGTCGAACGACACGATCGCGCGCTCCAGCCGCAGCAGTTCCGAGTCGTCGAGCCCGCGGATGTCTCCTCCGGCGAGCCCCAGCAGTTGCGATACCTGGTGCAGCAGGAACGCCCTGGCCAGGGTTCCGGGGCCGCGGCGGGGCGGGTGGCGATCCTGGAGCTCGGAACGCCAGGCTCGAAGATCGATCCCGCCCGCCCTACGGGCGAGGCCCAGCCGCGTCGCGGCCCACTCCGCAGCCACGCGGTCGAACACGAGCCGCAGGGCGAGGAAGTCGGCGATCCGCGCGGGCACGGCCTGCACAGGCGCGCGGTCGGGCCGCTCTTCGAACTGGCGGATCATTCCGGCCCAGCCGCGCAGCGCGAGCAGCGTCTCGCGAACGAACCTCGGACGGTCGCCGGCGGGCACGGCCAGCCGCGTGAGCTCCGCCTCGATCACCTCCTCGGGGCTCCGCCCCCGGCACCCGCCGAGAGCCCCGGGGAGCGTCGCGCTCCACGCCTCGGTGGGCCCCACGGCGACCGCCAGGAGCTCGATCGCCGCCGCCAGCAGGCCGCGGTCGCGGTCGGGCATCGGCCAGCTGGCCACGCCCTGGTCGAGATACGCGGCGCAGATCCGGATCAGGAGGGGATGGACGACGTCGTCGGTGTCGAGCGTCGGCTGGACGCCGAGGATCAGGTCGCGGAACCTGAGCGGCGGCTGCACGTGGCACAACGCCGGCCGTGAGGCGGCCACGGCCTCGACGCAGGCATGCCACAGATCGCCGCAGACGCGTCGCTCGAGCCCACTGCCGGCACTCCCGCGGGTGAACGTGGTCCTGCGGGCGGCCTCGTCATCGGCGTCGGGCAGAAGACGGGCCGTTTCAGCTGAGCCGTCCGCGCCGGGGTCTCCGGCGGCCAGCAGCCGCCGCCTCACCGCGTGCGGCAGATCACCGCGGAGCGTCTCGAGGACGTCGCTCTCGGTGAGCGTCCAGCGGACCGCGGCGTCCGACTCCTCCCGCACCGCATGCAGCAACAGCGCGCGGTGCAGATCCCGGACCGTGATCCTCCCCCCGGCGAGAGGTGCGGCGAGCGCGCCATGGTCCTCGCAGTCGAGCACCGAGTCGATGTCGGCCTCCCGAATCCGCTCGCGGGCGAGCTCCTCCCGGTAGCGGCTCTCCGCCAGGAACGGCTCCGTGCCGAAAACCTCGGCACCGTGCACCACCGCATCCTCGAACCGCTCCTCTTCGAAGGCGTGCAGCGTGTTGTGGTGGATGAACACGTCGATCGGCCCCTGCGCCGGCAGATACCGGGCGGCGGCGGCGATCAAGGAATCGACGTCGCTCGCGGCGACATCGGGCGAGGCACTGATCATGACGGACCGGCGACGGATGAACGGCCGGACGAGCGGAACGGGCCGGAAACGGAGGGCGGAGAGGCGGGCGTGAACCGGGAGGGACGACGCTCAGGGTGGCGGAGGCGGGCGCGAGTCTAAACGAACCCGTTCCCGGCGGCCACGTGAGCGTTCGCGTTGTTTGCGAACCTGTAAGGATGCCGCCGGTCGCCGGGTCGCGGTTCGCACCCCCTCCGGCCGGCTCAGGCCGCGCGGGCCCACGGGCGCGGAACCTGCGGCGGTGCGGCCGCCGCGCCGGGCCGTCGCCGGGCGTGCCGCAGCGCCGCGGCCACGATCTCGCCGGCGGCGGCGTCCCAGGTGGGAGGTTCGAAGCCGACGGCCGGCCAGCGGGCCGGATGGGCGTTCCGCAGCGTGCAGTCGACGAGCAGCGCGGCGAGGCGGGCGGGATCGTGGGGATCGAAGTAGGCGCACCACTCGCGTCCGATCTCGCGGTGCACGGGGATGTCGGAGGCGAACACCCGCGTGCCGCGGGCGAGCGCCTCCACGATCGGCAGCCCGTAGCCCTCGGCGAGCGACGGGAAGACGAGCGCCTGCGCGCCTCGATAGGCCGCGTCGATCTCGGCGTCGTCGAGATCGGCCACGTGCACGACGGTGCGGCCCCAGCCGCCCAGGCGGCGGAGCGGCTCGAGTTCGGCCTCGCCCCGGGCACCCACGGCCCCCGCGATCAGGAACCGCGCCTCCGGCGCGGCCGCAGCGACGCGGGCGATCACCGGGGCGAGCGCCCCCTGGTTTTTGCGCCGCTCGACCGTGCCCACGGTGAGGTAGGGCCGGGCCCCGGCGGCGAGGAACCGGGCCAGCGCCGGCCGGATCGGCCCCGGGGACGTGCCGGGGCCGAAGTCGGCACCGTTGCGGAACGACGTCACGCACCGCTCCGCGATGAACGGTCTGCCGAGGTCGGCGAGCGCGGCGCGGGCCTCGGCCGCCACGGTCTCGGAGACCGCGAGCACGAAGTCGGCGCGGGAGAGCGTCTCGTGCATCCAGGTGGAGAACGCCCGGGCGCAGCCGGCGGACACGAGGTGCGGGTGTCGCAGCGGGATGAAGTCGTGCTGCACGACGCCCAGGGCGACGCCGAGCGCGCGGGCCGCGTCGATCGCCCCCCAGAAATCGACTCGCCACGACGAGTCGGGCAGCAGGAGCACGTCGTGCGGGCCGAACGCCACCGGCTCGGGGCCGCCGCGGCCGAGCCACCCGCGGGCCCGCGCCGCGAGGCGGCCCATCCGCCGGGCGATCCGCCACCGTGCCGTCGGCCGCGACGCAGCCGCGTGCGGCGGCAGCGAGTCGTCGGGTGCGGCGTCGACGCGCACGAACCGCCCCGCCTCGAACCGGATCGGCACGAGTTCAACGCCGTGCAGGCGGGCCCGGCGGCGGCCGTGCCGCACGATGCCGCGCACGACCCGCGGGATGCCGCGCAGCTCGCGGCAGGCGAGCGTCTGCGTGCAGTCGACGAAAATCCGCGGCCGGGCCGCCGGGCCGGCCGCCACGGGGCGTGGGCAGGCGGAACAGTGCAGGTCCATGCGGCCGACCCTCCTCTCCTGCACACCCCTTCTCACGAGGGGGTGCTGCCGACAGCCTTCTTTTCGGCCACCGGCCGGCCTGACTTGCGAAAAAACGGCCCGCGAGCCTGTGGCGGCGCTGCCGGGGTTGCCCGGTTGGCTCTCCGTCATCTCGTTCGCGGCTACACTCCGGCCGGCGGAGATTCGCGAGATCCCGGTACGGTGACGGGTTCAGGGCGAGGCAGGGATTTGAACCATGAATACCGCGGTCAACTCCCACGGACTGATCCTGGCGGTGGTGGCGTCGATCCTGTGGGGGTTGACGTACTGCCTGGATGAACGGGTGTTGTCGAGCCTGTCGGTCTTCAAGCTGTATTTCCTCCACTGCCTGTGCGGCGTGGTCGTCGCCGGTGCGATCCTGCTCGTGAGAGGGGCGTCGCCTGCAGGTCTGTTCGCGCTCGACGCGGCCGAGGTGAGCCTGCCGCTTGTTGGCCTGACGCTCATCACGGCCACGGCGGCGGCCCTTTCCATACTCGGCTCGATCCAAGTGCTCGGGGCGGGCACATCGGCCGTGCTGGAGATCTCCTATCCGCTTTTCGTCGCGCTGTTTTCAGTGCTGCTGTTCAAGGGGCAGCTGCAGCTCTCCGTCATCGTGGGTGGCATGTTCATCTTCATCGGGTCGGCCATCATCGTCCTCGTCAAATGAAACGTGGAACGTCGAGGGCGGCACGCGGGGCGGAGTATGCGAGCGTATCGCTCGATGTCGACCTGATCGGGTTGATCCACGCCGCACTCCACGCCGCCTGCATCGGTGCGGCCCTCGGATGGTCGTGGCTTGCCGGACCGGCCCGGGCAACGGCAGCGGAGAGCGGCCTGCACCGTCGCGAGGGATACACCGCCGTTGCAGCCCTCGCCTCGCCTCACGCCACGCAGGCAGCGGCAGCCGGCGAGCACGTGATCTACGCCATCTCGAGCACTGCAGTGGCCCGCTACGACCGCCGCAGCGGCAGGCTCATCGACGTCGCGGACGGAGCCGGTGCCCGGCATCTCAACAGCGGCTTCCTGCTCGGGGGCCGCCTCTTCCTCGCCCACTCCAACTATCCGCATACACCTCCCGAGTCGGACATCCGCGCACTCGATCCAGCCGGCGACCATCTGGAAGTTTTTCATCGATTCGTCGATCCCCCCGGCAGCCTCGTGTGGTGCATCGTGAACGACGGCGTGTGGTGGTGCTGCTTCGCCCGTTACGGTCGCGACAACCGGCGGACCGTCCTCATCGAATATGCAGACGGCGGCCTCGAACGAGAAGTGCGGCGATTCCGTTTTCCGGCAGTCGTCGTGGACGACTGGGACGACATGAGCGCTTCGGGGGGCATCTGGGCGGGTGATACCTTGCTCGTGTCTCACCACCACCACCGCGTGCTCTACCGGCTCGCGCTTCCGACCACGGGGGACGAACTGCGACTGGTCGAGACGCTGACGTGCCCATTTCCAGGTCAGGGCATCGCCGCGGATGCCAGCAGCGGAGGTCTCGTCGGAATCGACCGGGAACACCTCCGAGTGCTCTTCGCCGTGCCGACTCGAAACGGATCGTCACCGCACTGAGGCCAGCAGCAAGGAGGGGCCTGCGGGCCGGAACTGTGGGCCCTTCTGCCGCGTTACCACAGCGAGCGGACAGGGGCGGCGCTTCGCCGGGCGTCATGACGCCGTCGGCGGTATACCGGTGCATGCTGATCGAAAAACTTTCTGCCCATTTATCGGGAACGCAGCCATGAGCAGAGTCACCGTCGATCCGAAGCAGATGAACGGCGTGCCGTGCATTCGCGGCCTGCGAATTCCCGTGGCGACCGTCGTCGGCATGGTGGCGGAAGGAATGACGCAAGAAGACATTCTTCGAGCGTTTCCCGATCTGCAGGCGGAGGACGTTCACGCGGCGCTCGCTTATGCCGCCGAGGCGGTGCGAGAGCGGGAACTTCCGCTCCTGCATGCATCATGAGATTCCTGATCGACAATGCTCTTTCACCGGTCGTCGCAGAAGGCCTGCGGCAAACAGGCCATGATGCAATTCACGTGAGGGATCTTGGGCTTGCGGCTGCGGATGATGGAACGATTTTTGAGCACGCGGACCGCGATAAACGGGTTATCGTTTCGGCGGATATCGACTTCGGCACTATTCTCGCCATGCGAAACGTGGCGAGGCCGTCGGCAATTCTGTTTCGTGGCGCGCACCGCGAAACCCGATCGGCCAGGTCAAGCTGTTGATCGCCAATCTTGGCGAGATAGCTCCGAGTATCGAACGCGGCGCCGTCGTGGTGCTAGAACCCCAGCGGATCAGGGTCCGCTCGCTGCCGATAAGTCCGTTGTAAGCAGCGCGATTATTGAAACGCCATGCCCATCCTGCTCCAGACGACGCTGCTCCTGATCTGCTCGAACGTGTTCATGACGTTCGCGTGGTACGCCCATCTCAAGGACATGAGCGGCCGGCCGTGGTTCATCGCGGCCTTGGTCAGCTGGGGCGTAATGCGCACCGAGTATCTGCTGCAGGTGCCCGCGAACCGGATCGGCTACACGACGATGAACCTCGGCCAGCTCAAGATCCTGCAGGAGGTGATCGCACTCTCCGTGTTCGTGCCGTTCGCGGTGCTGTACATGAAGCAGCCGCTCAAGCTGAATTCCCTCTGGGCCGCCCTCTGCATCTGCGGGGCTGTCTCCTTCGTGTTTCGTGACGCATGGGCAGCTGCGGCACCTGTCTTTCGGCAAGCCACGGTTCATGGGTGGGGTCGTGTCTTTCGAGTTTGCCGCCTTCTCACGTCCAAACGAGACTGTACACCGCGATCGCCTCGGGCCAGAGCTTGTGAATCGCGAATCTCTCTGCAAACGATCTGACGTCGCCGCCTCGCCCATGAAAAGCGAATACGACAGGCGTTGCCGACTTTGTGTCCGTCGGCGGAATGCCTACCAGGGCCGAACGTGCCACCCCGTCTACAGTCCAGTTGCGTTCGACCAAACCAGAAACAGGATCGCCATCTGTGGCGATTGCCGCCGACAACAGCGACAAGGCGATGAACGTTACGAAGAAGCAGATAGAAAGGCGATTGATCGGGAAGTGCGTCATATGCTCGTGACTCCGCTAACGGTGGCGATCAGCGGCTCGCGACGTTCGGCGAGCCAAGCCGACCGCGCTCATCGCGAGTCCGCTGCATCGCGTTGTTATGCGCTTTTGCGCTGCGACACAGGCTGCAACTCAAAAACACGTGCAAGCGCCGCAGCTGTCTGCCCGTCTTGCAACGGCCGCCGAATGGCTCAGACGGCTGCGCATCTCGTCGACCACGTCATTCCTCCGGTACCGATGCGGCAGTGGGTGATCTCCGTGCCGAAGCGGTTGCGCTGCTTCCTCGCTGACCGGCCCGACGCGGTCGCGGCCCTCACGAGAATCTTCATCTCTAGAGTAGAACGACTGCTCTGTCCTGCGGTGGGCCCGACCCGTGCCGGCAACAGGCCGAGCGTAGCTCGCCCGCGACTCGGCGCCGTCTCCTTTCTGCACCGCTTCGGATCGGCTCTCAATCACCACGTGCGTCTCCATGCGTGCGCGACCGACGGCGTCTTCGTGCCAACATGTGACCGGCCGCCGGCAGGAGCCGGCCCACTTCGAACCGGAGGTTCGCAAGCGGGCAAAGGCCACGACGGCTTTGCCCGCGTAAAGCAGCACCGCCACCGATCTCGCCGGCCCGTGGCCCGCCCACCGACTGGGGAGAGCTCGTCCAGGTCCACTTTCGACCGGGCGATTTTTCAGGGACGGATAGACGAGCTGCCCGTGATCGACATCCACAGCCTCTGACGGCATTCCATGCCACGGTGCGGACGGCCCGCGAGAAGAGCGGTTTCAAGGCCGGTCTGTGCCGACGCGAAAACTCCGGCCTCGAGCGTGGACAGGAAGCACCTCGGCACGTCCACGATCGGGCCGCATCCAGCCCGGCCAGTCCCGGCTGTTGCTCCTCATGGTCCTCGCTGCTCGACCGACGTTTGCCGAAGTGCCATTGGCCGACCTGTCTTTCGGCCTTAGCAGCATCCGCCGTCATCCACCCCACACTTCTCCGGAGCAAGACATGCCGTGTGCTTGGTGCCAAGATAAAACAACAGTCCGGCGGGCGTGACTTCCACACCCGCAACCGGGTACTGCGAGATCGCCCCCTCCTCGTACTCGACTTCGACCGGCAGATCGTCGCTCTTCAGTACCCCCCCGGCGACCTCCATGATTTTTGAAAGTTTAGCGGTCTGGAGCCGATGGTCTTTGTCGTCGGCCACCCAGATTTGGAGCAGGCATGAGGCCAGAGATCGGATCGTGCCGCCGCAGTCGATGAAGTCTTTCTGAACCCGACCAACTTCAGTGATGTGGTAGTGGTCCGGAACGAACGACTTGTCTGGGAGCATCCAGTGCATCTTCGTCTCCGGATGGGCAGACAGAATTGCCCGAAATTCCGCAACTTTCATCGACAACCTTTCAGCAAGAACAATCCAGGGAATCGAGCAACTCCAGCACCTTTTTCCGAATCAGATCCCTCACGCCCCGAAACTCCTCGGGCGACATCTCTCGGGGATCGGGGATCTGCCAATCCTCACGCCGGGCTGCGAGCACGAGCGGGCATTCGTCGCCGCACCCCATCGTGACGGCCACATCCACCGCCCTGCCGTTGAAGGCCTCCAAGCCCTTCGAGGCGTGCGCGGTCAGTTCGTACCCCAACTCTTTCATCGCCTCGATTGCCTTGGGGTTGATGCGACCCGATGGCCGTGAACCAGCACTCATGGCATCGACTCTGCCTCCGCCGTGCATTCGGGCGAAGGCTTCGGCCATCTGGCTTCGATTCGAGTTCTCCACGCAGACGAACAAAACGGTCTTCATGAACATCTCCCGTTGTCGCCCGGAGCACCGCACGGCGGCGAGCACATGAAGTGCCAGAGCGGCCCGGCCACCAACGCACCGGTAAGCGGAGCGACGATATAGATCCACACGTGATCGAGGTGCATCGACACGACTGCCGGGGCCAAGGAACGAGCCGGGTTCATCGACGCCCCGCTGATCGGCCCGGCAAACAGGGCTTCCAAGCCGATCACTCCGCCGATGACGATGCCGCCCAGGCTTTTTTCATCGCCGCCACCGGCGGACACGCTCAGAATCACGAACATGAGGATCATGGTCAGCAGGAATTCGAGCACGAGCGACTGGAGATCGCTTCCAGCGGGAATGGTCGCCCCGAGGGTGCGGCTTCCCGGAAACAGTATTCGGAGCGTGCCGCTGGCTAAAAAGGCTCCGACGCACTGGCTGCCGATGTAGGGCAGCACCAGACATCGGTCGAACCGACCGGCGGCACAAAGCCCGACAGTCACGGCCGGATTGACATGGCATCCCGACACGTTTCCAAGTGTGTACACCATCGCCATCACGACCAATCCGAACGTCAGCGCCACGCCTACATGCGTGACACCGCCTGCCGTCACCTCGTTGACGACCACTGCCCCGGTTCCAGCGAAGACGAGGCAAAACGTACCGAACGCTTCCGCACTCAAAAGTCGTGGCAGCATTGGCTGATCCATCATCGACGTTGATTGCGTCTCGACGCCTCTTCGGTCAGGCACAATCCCTGATCGAGCAAGCTTCGGACGCACAGGTCCACGACCCGATAGTGGACATTCACTCCGGCTCGGCGGGCCTCGATGATCCCTAGACTGCTGAGTCGTTGCAGTTGGTTGGAAACCGCCTGCGGCTTCATACCGACCTCATTCGCCAGTTCCGTGACACACAACTCGTCGGCCCGCACGAGGGCGTGCAGGAGCCGGAGCCGAGTGTCGTTGGCCAGCACCTTGAAAACCGCAGCCAGTCCACCCGCCTGAATGGGCGACATGAGCGGCCGTTCTTGGAGCGTCCGGGGCTTGCAGCACCCGGCAGCACCAGCGGAGCGTTTCTGAGCCATGCGAACACGATACACTATTACACGACTACGTGTAAAGAAGCTTCGGCAAGAGTGCGTCGCTCAGCGATCAAGAAACGAAAAAGCCCGGCATTCTCAAAGAATACCGGGCCTTCTATTTCAAGAATCGGGGCGCCTGGACTTGAACCTGCGACCTCTTGACCCCCAGCCGCTTCCGGCGGGATCTGATTCGAGAGCCTGGAACCCCTGCTTTTCAGTATCCGTAACGCATCGTGCGCGAGTGTGCAAACTGGCGATCCTTTGACCGTTTTCGTGCGTCGTTTGCACTGTTATTGGGTCAACTTATGAGCGCGCACGACGTCATCGATCAGTGATGACCGAGGCGGGACATTGCTTCGATTCGCGACAACACGATGCCCGCACGAGCTTGGCTCGCTTCATCGGGGCCAAGATGGGCCTCGAGCAGGGCTGGCACCTCGTCCGTCTCCAAAAGACCCCGCCACGCGCCGGCGATAAACGCCCGCACCTCGGGTGGAGCGTCTTGAAGCTCCTGGACGAGCGACGCGCGGCCATCCACCACGGCGATGATGTCTTCGAGGTCGTGGCTGACAGTCGGATCCTGCCTGCCTCGGTCATGAAACGCCGTGAGTTTCGTCGCTAGAAAATAGACCGGCTTCACCAGCCGTATCACCGGCCCGCCGGGCACTTGGAACGGTTCGGCCGAGTGGAAGGCTTCCGCGTACCACTCCGTCGAGAAGCCCAGCACCTCGCCCTTCGTCGGCATGATGTCGACGATTCGCCGTGGTGCATCTGTGAATCGCCAGCGGCAGCGAGGGGCGCCTATCGTCGTATCCTCTTCTAGGCCAAGCTCGATGAGCTCATCGCGTAGCGTCTCCGCATACTGCCCGTAGTGAACGAGATCGATGACGACATCCACATCCTTGGTTGCGCGGCTTGGCCGGGCCGTGGGTTCAGTGACGAAGAGGTCCACCACGACTCCGCCCAGAAAGGCCAGGCGGGGAAGGAGCGGCTCAATCCGCTGAGCCACGTCGCGGAGTAGCCCAAGATTCGGAGTGTCTCTTTCAGCCATCGAGCAGCCTCGTCAGATGCTCCTTGGCCAGATTCCGCTCTCGGGCCCGACCTCCACGAAGAGCGTCGATCAGGCTCAAGCACTGATAGAGCTTTGCATCGGCGCGTGCCGCCTTCGGGGCTCCTCGGTAGAGCGGCTTGAAGGATGCACCGCGAGCTTCCCCCTCCGGATCGGGCCACACCGGTACAGGGTCGTTGTCCTGAACGATGAGTTCCGCAAGCGGCGGTGCCGCGTGCGCCGTGGGCATCCCTCTGGTTATCCCACCGCGCACGGGAGGAAACGCATAACGGACGCCGTGGAGCACAAACTCGAGAATGGCCGGTCGGTTCGGTTGACGATCGGACAGGAGAAGGCCGGCCGCCTGAGACCGCTTAACGGCGCCGTGGGCCTCCGAAAGGCTCAGGCCGAGGGCTGCCGCCAACTGGGGATAAGTGAGCGAGGGACCGATGGCGAGCTTGAGAGCAGCCACCAGGTCTTGGGGTTTGAGTTGCATTCAACTATCCTACTATCGGTTTTCGCGAAATGCGAAAGTCTCTGGCCGGGTTGGATTTGCTGCACCAAGGTGACCCCTTCCTAGTTTATGTACCAGTGCTCATGAGAGAGTTGGGGAACAGTCCGCGTGGTGTGTCGGAGGGAGGGGCGCAGCCCCGACCGTAGACACACCACGCGACGCCGCCGGGACCGCCCCGGAAGCCGTATCGTCCAGCCCGGCAACGAACGCCGCCGGGGTCATCCACTTCAGGCCGCCATGCGGCCGCCTATGGTTGCAGTCCATCCGCCACTCGTCGCGAACGACCCGAGCCTCCGGCAGGCTCAGGAACAACTCCCGGTCGAGTAGCTCGTCGCGAAGTCTACCGTTGAAGCTCTCCACGTAGCCGTTCTCCCACGGGCTCGCCTTCTGGATGTAGAGCGTGCGGACGCACGACCTGGCCAGCCACTCCTGGATCTCCTTGGCCACGAACTCTGGCCCGTTGTCGCTGCGCAGATGCTCGGGTGCTCCACGCTCCGCAAAGAGGTACTGCAGCGTGATGATCACGTCTCGAGCGGTGAACGACCGAGCCACTTCGATCGCCAAGCACTCCCTCGTGAACTCGTCGATCACCACGAGGATCCTCAGTTGCCTGCCGTCCTCCGTCCGCTCCGCGAGAGGCGAAAGCTCCACACATGGTTCCGATGCATCGCCCTGTGCCGGCCGCACCCATTGGCACTCGACCCCGGTAATCTTCGGCGTTTCAGCTGCTTTCGCGGCACCTGCATGTGCTCCTCCTTCCAGATCCGATGCACCCGCACAGCGCACTGGGGTACCTGCCCCCCGCCCCGGAGTCGCGCCGCCCCAGTCCGCTCGCTTCGACTACGCCTCAGCAAGCGGACAGGGGCGATCCCTTGGCGGGGCAACCCCGGTGATAGAAACTGGTTCCATCCATGGGGGCAGGTCAGCCTGGGTTCCGAAAGTTCTTGCGGGATGCGATCGCCGACAAGACCATCTCGCACGTATTCGTTTTCAAGCGCGACCGACTCGGCCGTCCACAAACGCTCATTGAAATGGTGGGGCTCGAACGAGCCGCATGTCGGCCGCCGACCGCAGAAGCAATTGCAGCTGGCCGAACGGGCGGAAATCGGCCGTCCGCCCGATGGCGGCCTGGGCGGTCGCGTCTTCGCGCACGATCCCCGTCGCCATCACCTCGCTCCCCGGCTCCAGGCGGCGAATGGTCCGAAACGCCTCCGGCTGCACCACCGCCACCACGCTCGTGCTGCCCGATTGCAGCAGCACCACGCCGCAATCGCCGGCCACCCGCACGTCAATGACCCGGACGGGGAACGTCACGAGGCAGCCCTTGTAGTCGCCCGGCGCCGCGATCGCGCCATGAAACGAGGCCTGCTAGTTGATGGCCACGATCTCGTCGGGCGTGATCCTGATCGGCGTCAGCGGCCGGCCCGATTCGATCCGGCGGACGACCGCCTCCACGATGCCGGCCACCTCGCGTCGGCCGCTGACGAAGCCCGCCACCTCGACGCGGTCTCCCGGCGCGATTCGCTCGGCCGACGCCGTCTCCACCTGCACGCCCAGCGTGCCCTCCTGGAGATAGAGAAACTTTCCCGGCTCGGCGAACGTCACGTTCCCCTGCGTGCGGATCCGATGCCCGTCGGCGGGATCGGGGCTGTATTGGGCAATCGCATGGAGCGGCACCTCGGGGGCTGCGAACGGCGGACCGGGCGCCGCCCGCTCCACCGTGATGTCGTCGGCGCGTGCAATCAACAGCTGCGACGACCGGTGTTCGCCGCGGGTGTTGAAATATGTCGCCGCCACGCCCACCATCCGCACTTCTGCGTCGACGAGATGCTCCGGGGCCTGCGGCATGATCCGCTTCGATACCACGGCCGTGAAGCGGTCGGCCCCGTCGGCGGTGACGAGCAGCCAGTCGATGCGGCCGTCGCGAACGCCCTGCACGACGCCCCGCACCGTCACCCGCTGGCAGTCGTCGGCGCCGCTGAAGAACCGGCGCTGATCGACGGGCCGCGGCGCGGGCTCAGGCTTCTCGCCGAGGATGCGGATCGTCTCGGCGAAGATGTTCGGCGAATAGCCGCCCCGGCTGGTGCAGCCCACCACCTCCACCTCCTGGCCGGGCTCGAGACGGGCCAGCACCTCGGGATCAACCATCAGCCTGATCGGGCGGGACTCTTCCCGCAGGGTGTCGATCCAGATCCCCGCCGAGTCGTCTTGGATGATGAGGCCGGTATGCCCCCGCCAGGTCACGACGCCCCGCACCATCACCTGCCGCCGGGCGGGGGCGTTCACGTCGGCGAGCAGGTCGCGGATCGGCACGAGCACGGCAGCGCCGCTCGGCTTCGTCTCGCCGTCCGACTCGATGGCCACGATCTTCCACGTGCCGGCATAGGGCGCCCGGTCGCGAGCCACTTCGGCCTGCTCCGCGACGGCTGGTTCCTGTCCGCCTGACGCCACTGGCCAGACGATCGCGACCAGGAGCGGCATTAGGCTGCTTCGGACTGCCCCGATACAAGGATAGAAAGGACGGCCCCCAGGAGTCAGCCGAACACTTTGCCCGCCCAGAGCAGTCGTAGGAAATCGCCGGCCGGCAGGACTCGACAGGGCGGATACTCCGCCTCGCGGGCGCCGAGATACACGCCGAAGGAGCGCACTTTCCGCGGCCGCAGTTCATCGACGAGACGAGCGATTCCCCGACCATACTGCGGCTTCCAGGACGTGGCTGCCTTGACCTCGATCGCCGTGAAGCCCCTGGCTGTCTCGCAGAAAAAATCCACTTCCACGCCATCCGGGGTCCGCCAAAACGTGAGCGGATAGTCCAGGCCACTGTAGTCGAGGTACGCCGCGAGTTCGTTGCGAATGAACGTCTCCAGGAGGAACCCGCGTTCCTCCGGCATGGGCGGGTAGGGCAACCGTCCTGACAGGGCGCGGGCGACGCCGCTGTCGAACAGATAGAACTTGGGGTGGGACACCTGCTTCGTGGCCCGCTTGAGCTTCCAGGCCGGGAGCCAGGAGCCGAGCAGCGTGTCGACCAGAATCTCGAACCAATTCTGCACGGATTGCCTCGTCACACCGGCATCGCGGGCGATCCCGGCGACATTCGTGACCTGTCCATTCTGGCGAGCTGCGATCTCCAGGAATCGGGCGAACCCGCCGAGATTACGGGTCAGGGCCTCGGCGCGGATTTCTTCCTGGAGATACGTGAGTGCGTAGCTCTTGAGAAACGCTTTCGGATCCGGGCTGGCCACGGCCAGCGGCAGCGAGCCGTAGTCGATCAGACGATCGATGTCCAAAGCCTCGCCAAGTTCGGCCGACACGAGCGGATACATGTGCCTCACGTCGGCGCGGCCGGCGAGCAGATTGCCGCCTCCGCGCCGGAGTTTTCGGGCGCTCGATCCTGACATCAGAAACCGCAGGCGTCGAGACTCGATGAGGCGGTGCACCTCGTCGAGAAGGGCGGGCACCTTCTGAATCTCGTCGATCACCACCCAGCCGCCGGGCCGGACCCTCGCCGTCTCGCGGGCCAGGATGCCGGGATCGGCCGCGAGGCGAATCGCCTCGGCTGAATCGAGCAGGTCGTAGCTGGCGCTGGCCTGGATACTGCCGCGAATCCACGTCGATTTCCCTGTGCCACGCGGACCGAACAGGAAGCACGATCGTTTCGGAACAGGGCAGCGCCGCGTAAACATAGTTGGCATTTTAGCCGCAACTATGCCACCGTGCCAGGCAGCTCACGTGTGCGGGGCAGGCCGTGTCAGGCCGACGCCCTGCGTGGCGCGATCGGCTATGTGCCCCAGCGCGACGTCAATCCACCGAGTTTGCCCGTGGAGCGGGCGCTCCACTATGCGTCGGCGGTGCGGCTCCCCGCGGAGGCATCTGCCGCAGACCGCCGGGCAGCGATCGATCGGGCGATCGCCGACGTCGCCCTCGATGGGGTGCGGCACGGAACGATCGGCAGCTGACCCCTCCCCAGTTTTTGTACCAGTGCTTATGAGAGAGTTGGGGATCAGTCCGCGTGGTGTGTCGGAGGGAGGGGCGTAGCCCCGACCGGAGACACACCACGCGACGCCGCCGGGACCGCCCCGGAGGCCGTATCGTTCAGCCCGGCGACGAACGCCGCCGGGGTCAGCCACTTCAGGCCGCCATGCGGCCGCCTGTGGTTGTAGTCCATCCGCCACTGGTCGAGAACGACCCGAGCTTCAGGCAGGCTCAGGAACAGCTCACGGTCGAGCAGTTCGTCCCGAAGTCTGCCGTTGAAGCTCTCCACATAACCGTTCTCCCACGGGCTTGCCTTCTGGATGTAGAGCGTGCGTACGCACGCCCTCGCCAGCCACTCCTGGATCTCCTTGGCCACGAACTCTGGCCCATTGTCGCTGCGCAGATGCTCTGGTGGTCCCCGCACGGCGAACAGGTACTGCAGCGTCATGATCACGTCCCGAGCGGTGAACGACCGGGCCACGTCGATCGCCAGACACTCCCGCGTGAACTCGTCGATCACCACGAGGATCCGCAGCTGCCTGCCATCCTCCGTTCGCTCCGTAAGGAAGTCGTAACTCCACACATGATTCCGATGCGTCGCCCGGTGCCGCACGCACCCATTGGCACTCGACCCCGGTAATCTCCGGCGTTTCCGCTGCTTTTGCGGCACCTGCATGTGCTCCTCCTTCCAGATCCGATGCACCCGCTTGATGTTCACCTTCCAGCCCCCGAAGGCTTCCGGGCCGGTCAGCACGCGATGCGTGCGCTCGCTCCCATGCCTCGGGAACGTCTCCACGATCTTTCGCATCACACCGAGCAACTCACGGTCGCCGTCTACCTTCCTGGGACGGTGCCGCTGCGTGCCCCGGTTCTGGCCGAGCACTCGACAGACCCTTCTTTCCGAGACCTTCTCCTGCCCCAAGGACCGCCGGACGGATTCCACCGTCCGACGGCGACGCTCGGGGCAAGTCAGTTTGGGCGGGCGGCCTCCTTGAGGATCAGCATGTCCAGGGCCTGGTCCGCCACCAACTTCTTCAGCCTCGAGTTCTCCTTCTGGAGCTCCTGGAGCTGCTTCGCCATCTTCGGATCCATCCCGCCGAACTTCGTCCGCCAAGGGAGTACGTCTGCTGACTGATACCCAGCCGTCTGCAGACATCGGGCACGTTCGTGCCCTTCCCAAGATCCACATCAGCCTGCCGAAGCAGGCCCACGATCTGCTCTGCACTGCGTCGCTTCTTCATCCGAGAACCCTTTCCAGCCCCACCAGGGGCACGAGGATTCTCTCACAAGACCTGGGTCAGGATTTGGGGAGGGGGTCAGATGGGGATCGGCGTTGCTTGTACCCCCGGTGGAGAGGACACGTTCTGGTGCGTGGTGTTTGGTGATCCAGAGCAGATAGCAGTCACTCGACCTTCTTCACGCTGAGAACTGTCGCCTTCGGGAACTGCTGCTGGACCAGTTTCTTGGCTTGTCCGGCATCGCTTGCTTTCACTTGGGTCGTGCTCACGCGACCATCAAGTCGAATCCGGGCTTCGTAGGTGTGTAGAGCAGCAACCAAGCCCATTATCGACGCCAACATCAGTTCTCGAATCATGCAGGCCTCCTCAACAGTGATTTGAGTCGAAAGAGTTGCAGATGGGCCCACCACCACGCCCGCTGCCAGAACCAATGATTGTCCGCTTCGTGGCCCGCTAGAAATTCTTCCAGCAGCCCGGGCTCTGATTGCAGGATCGCAAAAAAGTCGGCCACAAGGTCTTCCTTCGGTGCCATCGGAGCCTCCTGAGGAGATATGCGACAGCCAAAGGCTGATCGGGCCAGCTCGGAGGGACAAGGGCCTTGCGGATTCCTGTGGCCTAGTTGCTGCTCGGACTTTCAGTAGTCGTAGCCTTGTTCTGCTAAGTGTGGCGGAACACCTACGAAATCATTGGTGAATAAGCGTCCGCTATTCTGCGGGTCATTAATGACTCCCGGCAACTCGCATGGAGGTGATTCAATGTGCCCCCGGAAACGACAAAAGCCGATCACACAAACACCGCCAGTCCCTCTGGCTCGGGCCCGACCCGTGCCGGCGACAGGCCGAGCGTAGCTCGCCCGCGACTCGGCGCCGTCTCCTTTCTGCACCGCTTCGGATCGGCGATCAATCACCACGTGCATCTCCATGCGTGCGCGACCGACGG
>Ga0214923_10000766_pt1 | contig 47802 bp, 48 predicted proteins | sample LL1510_MetaG_FD_177993 | JGI IMG/M metagenome (GOLD analysis project Ga0214923, IMG submission 177993) | Freshwater microbial communities from Lake Lanier, Atlanta, Georgia, United States - LL-1510 | ecosystem: Environmental > Aquatic > Freshwater > Lake | place: USA: Georgia | collected...
CCCGGCCCCGGAGTCGCGCCGCCCCTTTCCGCTTGGTTCGGCTACGCCTCACCAAGCGGAAAGGGGCGATCCCTTGGCAGGTCTACCCTGGTGATAGACACTGGTTCCATTCTTGGGGGCAGGTCAGATCCTGATCTATACCGGGGAGAAGCCGAACCGGGCGATGTATCAGATGGTCTGGTACTCCCTGATCGGCCTCGCGAGTCTCAAGGAACTCGAGGCCTTCATCGCATCACGGAAGGCATCCGCGACGGCGTAGCCACGGCCTTCGTGGCACGTGGGGTTCGCTGCTGCGCGGTTGGTGGTCGATGCGCCGTGCTCGATGGAGAGCGGGAGGCGAGGGGTTACCCCTGCCGTTGAGACGGCGTTTGCGACCAGCGCAGCCAGGATGGCCAAGCGGAGGCGCTCCCGCCGGCGCCAGTCGCTCCGAGTGAGCCGGAGCCTGGAGGGCGGAGGCGAACGTCCGGCGAGACGGTACGGGGTAACCCCGAGCCGGCGCGGGCGCGTTGAGGCATGACAGGCTGAAGCCTGTCCTACAGCAAGCGGGACGCTTGCCCCACGGTCAGGCAATCGCCGTGCCGAACAGGATTGCCTGGAGGGCCGAGGCGAACGTCAAGCGAGAGGGTCTGGGCAGTCACGAGCCGGCGCACTGCCGACAACCCCAACGTCCGGCGACGGGGTCTGGGGAGCCCGAAGCCGGCGAACTATTGCAGATTGCACCTACGAGCCCTGCAGCCACTTGGCGACGTCGGTGCGGTAGGCGGCGATCGCGGGGAGGAGGGCGGCGACGATCGCGAGCACGACGAGGAACGGCACGAGCAGGGCCTCGGCGAGCGGGGCCGAGGAGAAGACGCTCGCCGTGACGCCGGCGTTGGTCGTGATCCACGGGCCGATGAGGCCGACGACGACGTGGCCGAGCGCCCAGCCGGCGAGGCCGCCGGCCACGGCGAGGAGCACGGCCTCGATGAGCACCGTGGCGAGCACGTGGGAGCGGCGGGCTCCCAAGGCCCGCATGATCGCGACGTCGCGGCTGCGCTCGAGCGACGAGCCCACCATGCTCACGAGGATTCCGATCGCCGAGACGATCACGACGAGCGCCGTGACGAGCAGGAGGAGCAGCTCGAGCGGCTTCACGAACAGGTCGAGCAGCTGGCGGATCTCGGCCACCGGCAGTGCGGCCTGGGCGTCGCGGCCCTCGTTGATCGCGGTGCGCAGGCCCATCGCCGTGAGTTCGGGCGGTAGGCCCGGCAGCGAGGCCGTTTCGAGGAGGATCGCGGTCACCTCCCGTTGATTCGCCGGGAGAGGAGCGTGGCCCGAGGGATGCGCCGTTGGCGCGGGGCCGGGCTCCGAGCCCTCGGGCAGCGGCTTGGCGTGGCCGTCCTGCAGATAAAACCCCTCCATGTTCACGAACACGCCGCGGTCGAGCGGCGTGTCGGTGCGGGCGAGGATCCCGACCACCTTGAACGGGTCGTGCACCTTGCCGTCGTCGGCGCCGTGGGTGGGCGCGAAGGCGTCGCCGACCCCGAGGCCGAGGTTCGCCGCCACGGCCGCCCCGAGCACGCCGGCGAAGAAGTCGTCGTCGCGGAAATTCTTTCCGGCGGAAAACTCGAACGGCCGGCCGTCGCCGCGGGTGAGCCTGTCGAAGAAGGCGGCGTTGGTGCCCACGACGCGGTGGCCGCGGAAGTAGTCTCCCATGCAGATCGGCACGGCGGTCTCGGTGCTGGCGGCGTACGTACCGTCGACGCCGTCGCTGCGGCGTGCCGCCGGCAGGAACTCCTCGTAGAACGCCCAGGGGACGTTCTCGATCGGCTTGCTGATGAAGTAGACGCTGTTCAGCACGAGCTGCAGCGGGCTCCCCTTCGCCCCCACGATCATGTTGTAGCCCAGGCCCGAGCCCGACTCGAAGGCCCGGTTCACGATCCGGCCGGTGACGAGCGTGGCCACGACGAGCGCCACGCCGAGGGCGAGCGAGAGCGCCGTGAGCCCGCTCGTGAGGAGCCGCTGCCGGACGTTGCGCCAGGCGATGCCGAGGAGCGTCATGCCGGCCGCTCCGGGGCGGCCGGGATGCGGGCCGCGCGGTTGAAGTCTTCGAGCCGCAGCCGGCGCGGGAACCGGCCGGCCACGGCGGGATCGTGCGTGACGACGAGGAGCGCCGCGTGCTCGTCGCGGCAGGCGCCGCGGAGCAACTCGATCACCTGCTCCTGGTGGGCCGTGTCGATGCTCGCCGTGGGCTCGTCGGCGAGCACGGCCCGCGGCCGGTTGGCGAGCGCCCGGGCCACCGCCACCCGCTGCTGCTGGCCGACGGAGAGTTCGGCCGGCTTGTGGTCGAGGCGGTGGGACAGGCCGACGGCCGCGAGCAGGCCGGCCGCCCGGTTCCGATCGGGCCGGCGCGACCCGAACGACATCGCCACGAGCACGTTCTCGAGCGCCGTGAATCCCGGCAGGAGGTTGAACTGCTGGAACACCAGGCCGAGCGTGTCGGCCCGCACGCGGTCGCGGCGGGCCTCGTCGAACCGGGCGATGTCGTGGCCGCCGACGAGCACGCTCCCCGTGTCGGGCCGCATGATTCCGGAGATCACGTTCAAGAGCGTCGACTTCCCGGAGCCGCTCTGCCCCTCGAGGGCGCACTCCTCGCCGGCACCGAGCGCGAACGACTCGATGTCGAGCACGGGCACGATCTCGCCGCCGGGAGCGACAAAGGCCTTGCGCACGTTCTGCAATTCGATGACGGAGCCCGACATGGGGACCAATCTACGCTCCCGCCGGCGTCCGTCGAGCGGCACGGCCGCTGCCCGGCGGGGCAAACGCCGCCGAATTCGCGGGGCGATTGAGGGGGCCGGCACGCGCGGTATAACGGTCGCCGTTCGCGGCGAAAAACCGCCCCCGCCCGTCCCGCCCGCCATCCCTGTAGGAGCACACACCAGTGTCCATTCGCGTCGGCATCAACGGATTCGGCCGCATCGGCCGCCTCACCTTCCGCGCCATCTACGAGAAGTTCGGCCTCAATGGCGACGTGCAGGTGGTGGCGCTCAACGACCTCACCGACGCCAAGACCAACGCCCACCTGCTGGAGTTCGACTCGAACTACGGTCCCTTCAAGGGGAAGGTGGCGTACGAGGGCAACGACCTCGTCGTCGATGGCAAGAAGATCCACGTGTTCGCCGAGAAGGATCCCGGGGCGATCCCGTGGGGCTCGCAGGACGTGCAGATCGTCGTCGAGAGCACCGGCTTCTTCACCGACGCCACGAAGGCCGTGGCCCACAAGCGCGACAGCGTGAGGAAGGTCGTGATCTCGGCCCCGGCGAAGAACGAGGACCTCACGATCGTGCTCGGCGTCAACAACGAGATGTACGACCCGAAGAAGCACCACGTGATCTCGAACGCCTCCTGCACGACCAACGGCCTGGCGCCGGTGGCAAAGGTGCTCCACGAGACCTGGGGCATCGACCGCGGCCTGCTCACCACGGTGCACGCCTACACGAATTCGCAGAAGACGGTCGACACGGCCGCCAAGGACCTGCGCGACGCCCGCGCCGCCGCCATGAACATCGTCCCCTCGAGCACGGGCGCGGCGAAGGCCGTGGGCCTCGTGATCCCTGCCCTCCAGGGCAAGTTCACCGGCATGGCGTTCCGCGTGCCGGTGCCGACGGTGAGCGTCGTCGACTTCACCGCGCTGCTCTCCAAGGACGCCGCCCCGGCCGACATCAACGCCGCCATGAAGAAGGCCGCCGACGGCCCGCTCAAGGGCATCCTGCGCTACACCGACAAGGAACTCGTCTCGACGGATCTGCGCGGCGACCCGCACAGCTCGATCTTCTCGGCCGTCGACACGATCGGCCTCGGCAACTTCGTGAAGGTGGTGAGCTGGTACGACAACGAGTGGGGCTACTCCAACCGCGTGGCCGACCTACTCAACTTCCTCGAAGACCGCGGGCTGTAATTTCGTCGTCACGTGGGACGGGCTGAAGCGTGACCCACGTTCGGGCGTGACAGGCTGAAGCGTGACCCACGTTCGGGCGTGACAGGCTGAAGCGTGACCCACGTTCGGGCGTGACAGGCTGAAGCGTGACCCACGTTCGGGCGTGACAGGCTGAAGCCTGTCCTACTGCGCCGGGACCGTGGCGTCCGTCTCGAACGACTGGCCGTCGAAGCTCGTGAGCTTGACGAAGATCCGCACATGGTCGCCCGCCGGCGGGCGACCCTGCCAGGGGAGCGTGAAGTGCAGGCCGCGGGCCCGCGACGTGCGGCGGAAGTGCGCGAGCGCCTCGGCCGCCGGCACCTCCCACCGGGCGAGCTGCGCGCCCTCCGGGCCGCCGGGGGCGGCCGGGTCGTAGGCCACGATCGTGACGTCGCCACCGGCGGTCACCAGCCGCTCGTCGGCGTCGCGCGGCTCGAACACGACCGCCAGGCCGTCGCTCGCGCCGTCGCCGTCGCCGTCGAAGCAGGTCGTGCGCGAGGGAGTCACGACCAGGTGCGTGATCCGGCCCTCGGCCGAGAGGCTCTCCTCGTGCGAGAGTCGCCTGACGTCCGGAGCGGCCGCGGCGCCGCGGGCGTTCGGCTCGTCGGGCAGCGGCGGCACGCCCTCGAGGGTCGGCGGGAGGATGGTGGCCGGCGGTGCCGCGCCGCCGGGCGGGGAGAAGCGCGGGCCGTCGGCGGACGGGGATGAGCCGGCGGGTTCGGGCAGCGTGAGCGGCGGGGCCACGACGGCCGGCGCCGACACGTCGGGGGGCACGAGCGCCGGGGGGGCGGCACGGGTCGGGCCGCGGCCGGGCGCCGGCGCCGAGCGGCCGGCGGGGGGCGCCGCGTCGGGGGGGACGAGGCCCAGCTGCCGCCTGAGGCTCAGGTTTTCGGCGGCGGCCTGGTCGAGCCGGGCGCACTTCTCCTGGATCTCGTCCTGGAGGAGGTAGATCTGATCCTCCTGCATCCGCAGCTCGCGCTCGAGCAGCTGGTGGCTGATGTCGGTCTTGCAGCCGGCGGCGACGAACGTGCCGCCGAGGATCGCGGTCCATGCGAATCTGTTCATGAGGCGCCTCCTGCGCGTCAGACAGTCGGGTCGTCGGGCTGCGGTCAGCCGGCGGTGCGGGCCTCGCGCACGGTCGTCGGCATGTGTTCGATCACCTCGTCGATGAGCCGGTAGTCGAGCGCCTCCTGCGCCGACATGAACCGGTCGCGGTCGGTGTCCTGCTCGATCTTCTCCAGCGGATGGCCGGTGTGCCGCAGCAGGATGGTGTTGAGCTTGTGCTTGATGTTCTTGAATTCCTTGGCGTGGATCATGATCTCCTCCGCCGTGCCCTCCATGCCGGCCAGCGGCTGGTGGATCATGATCCGCGAGTTGGGCAGGGCCCGCCGCTTCCCCTTCGCCCCGGCGGTGAGGAGCACGGCGCCCATCGAGGCGGCCTGGCCGATGCAGTAGGTGGCAACGTCGCAGGTGACGAACTGCATCGTGTCGTAGATCGCCAGGCCCGCGGTCACGCTGCCGCCGGGGGAGTTGATGTAGAGGTGGATGTCGGCCTTCGGGTCGTCCGACTGCAGGAACAGCATCTGCGCGACGATGGCGTTGGCCACCTCGTCGTTCACCTGCGATCCCAGGAACACGATGCGGTCCTTGAGCAGGCGGGAGTAGATGTCCATCGCCCGCTCTTCGCGGCCGCTCTTCTCGATGACGTAGGGGATGAGGGGCATGGCTCAGTCCTTGTCCTTCTCGTCCTCGACGACCGGCGGCTTGGCGAGGATCTCGTCGACGAGGCCGTATTCCTTCGCCTCGGCGGCGTCGAGGTAGCGGTCGCGGTCGGTGTCCCTGGCGATCCGCTCGAGCGGCTGGCCGGTGTGCTGGGCGAGGATCTCGTTGAGCACGGCGCGGGTCTTGAGGATCTCGTCGGCCTGGATCTCGATGTCGCTCACCTGGCCGCCCACCTGGCCGTAGGGCTGGTGGATCATCACCTTGGCGTGGGGGAGCACGTAGCGCTTCCCCTTGGCCCCGCCCGCGAGCAGCACGGCGCCGCCGCTCGCGGCCAGGCCCACGCAGTAGGTGGCCACCGGGCAGGAGAGGATCTGCATCGTGTCGTAGATCGCCATCGTGGCGGTGACGCTGCCGCCGGGCGAGTTGATGTAGAAGTGGATGTCCTTGCGGCGGTTCTCGCTCTGCAGGTAGAGCAGCTTCATCACGAGCTCGTTGGCGTTGCCGTCGTAGATTTCCCCCTGCAGGAGGATGATGCGGTTCTCGAGCAGGAGGTCGCCGAGCGTCATCTGCCGTTGCCGCTGGTAGTCGCGGTGGGCGCTGGAGGCGGCGGGCGTTGGACGGGGCGTGTGCATGGGTGTCTCGTGGGTGGCCGAGGGCCTAGCGGCGCACGCCGCCCGCTTCAGCGTGCTTCGCCGCGGGAATCTCCTCCTCCCCGACGACCGCCCCGCACACGGCGTGGTCGACGGCGTCGGCATCGGGCCGCGGAAAGTCGAAGGGGGTGTCCTTGAAGGAGGCGTTGCGCTCGATGACGTCGAGCGTCTTGCGCTCGATGATCTGGTTGCGGAGCACGTCCATGAGCCCGCGCTTCTCCAGGCTCGCCCGCACCCGCCGCGGCGACTCGCCCGACTGTGTCGCGATCGCGCGGATCTCCTCGTCGTAGTCGCCGGGGGAGTCGCCGATCCCCTCCGCCTCGGCGATCTTCTCGAGGATGAAATGCTCCTTGAGCGCGCGGGCCGTGCTCGCCAGCGCCGACTGCCGTAGTTCGTTGACGTGGCGACGGATCGAGTCGTCATCGAAGCCGCTGCGGCGCAGTTCGAGGATCGACCGCTCGAGTTCGCGGAGGCTCTGCCGCTTGAGCAGCTCCGGGGGCAGGTCCCAGGTGGCGGAGGCCGTAAGGGCGCTCGCGACCTGGTGCCGCACCTGCCGGCGGCGGTGCCATTCGAGCTGCCCTTCGAGCTGCTTCCGCACCGCCTCGCGGAGCGCCTCGGCCGACTCGAACCCGCCGAGCTCCTCGAGCAGGCTCGCGGAGAGTTCCGGCAACTCGAGTTTCTTGACCTCGACGACGGTCAGCTCCATCCGCACCGTCTTGCCCCGCAGGGCCTCGACAGCCGCCTCGTCGGACAGTTTCACGTCGGCCGTCACGGTGGTGCCGGGCCCCGCCTTCTTCACGAGGTCGGCGAACCCGGCCAGCGAGGCGTCGGCGAAGGAGAGCTTCGGCCGGACGACGATCTCGAGCTCCCGGGCCTCGGAGAGCAGCGTGTCGCCGTCGAGAAATCGGAGGTCGGCCACGACGAGGTCGCCGGCGGAGGGAGGGCCGTCGTGGGGCACGAGGCGGCTCCGCTCCCGGAGGACGTTGCCGAGCGCCTCGTCGACGTCGGCGTCGCCGATCGTGCGGGTGGGGCGGTTGATCGCCAGGCCCTTCCACTTCGGAATCTCGAACTCGGGCCGCACCTCGAGCGAAAACTCGAACGTCATCGGGCCCTCGTCGGGCAGCACCACGGCGTCGAGGTCGACGTCGGGCTCGCTGATCGGGGAGAGCTTCTCCCGCTCCGTGGCCTGCGACATCGCCGCCGCGAGGAGTTTGGAGCGGATCTGGTCGGCGAGCTCCGTCTTGAAGCGGCTGCTCACCAGCCGGCGGGGCGCGCGGCCGGGCCGGAAGCCGGGCAGGAGCGCCGTCGGCATCAGTTCGGCGACGGCCTCCTCGAAGTGCCGGTCGATGTCCTCCCTCGGGATCGACACCTTCACGCGCCGCTGGCACGTGGAGACGCTTTCGACCGTCACGTCGAGGGACAGAGGCGGGACGCCGGCTTCGGCGTCGGCGGCGGCGGCGAGGGCGGTGGCGGATTCAGACATGGTTCGTCACGGGCGGCAGCGGCGGGCCGGCGGGTGCACCGGCCGCATGCGGCGGGAGGGTGGAAACGGGACGGGCACACACAGCGGGTGGAAAGGGAAGCGGGTGATGGGATTCGAACCCACGACAACCACGTTGGCAACGTGGTGCTCTACCAACTGAGCTACACCCGCGGAAACCGTGCCGGACGTCTCCGCCCGCACGAACCCCGCGATTATAGGGGCGCTGGGGGTGGCCGCAAGATCACCCGGCGGGGGCAGGCGGGGTTTTCTGAGCAATCTGGAGCGGCACGTTGGCGGACGCCTGCCGCCGATTACACTCGACACAGTGGAAGGTCGCCCGTGGAGGAAGCTCCCGGTGAACGTGCGGTTCGTCGTCACCAGGCCCGAGTCGAAACGCAGGTCGTTCGACGTGCGTCTGCCCATCATCGTGGGCCGCGGCGACGAGGCGAAGTTCCGCATCCAGCAGGACCGCGTCAGCCGCAAGCACTGCGAATTCTTCGCGCAGGATGGCGGCGTCCATGTGCGCGATCTCGGCTCCACCAACGGCACGTTCGTGAACGGCAGGCTCGTGGAGACGAGCGTCAAGGTGCCGCTGGAACCCGGCGCCTTGATCCGGGTGGGAGGCCTCGAATTCCGTGTCGAGTTCGACGCCGCGGGCGGAGCGGCGGCCGCGGCTTCCGTCGACCACGACGCCGTGGCCGACCGCACCGTGACGGTGGCGCAGGCCGCCGAATCGGAGCGTCTGCAAATCGAGCACGTGCCCGAGGAGCCGGCCGCCGACGAGCCGGCGCTGACTTCCGAACGGCCCGCCGACGACGAGGCGCGGCCGGTCGTCGAGGCGGCGGGACCCGTGATCGAGCCCGCCGAATCTCCGGCCCCGGAGCCGGAGGTGCCGGAGGAGCCCGCCCCCGCGATGCCGGGCGACGAAGCCTTCGCCGGTATCGGCGACCCCGCAGCCCCGCCCGCCGCCGAGGGGTTCGACTTTCTCTCCAACGCCGGCGCGGCCGACACGCCGGCCGAAGAGGATCAACTCGGCGACTTCCTCAAGGGTCTGGGCTGAAACGTGCGGGCTCCGACCGCGTGGGCCTGTGTCCGCACGTGACACGGCCGGCAACCGCCGGCTGTTCATGGATCAGTACTGCGGGCTGATCCTGATCTCCACCGGGGAGAAGCCGAACCGGGCGATGGATCAGATGGTCTGGTACTCCCTGATCGGCCTCGCGAGTCTCAAGGAACTCGAGGCCTTCATCGCATCACGGAAGGCATCCGCGACGGCGTAGCCACGGCCTCATCGACCCGCGGGGTTCGCTGCTGCGCGGAGTGGTGGCCGATGCGCCGTGCTCGATGGAGAGCGGGAGGCGAGGGGTTACCCCTGCCGTTGAGACGGCGTTTGCGACCAGCGCAGCCAGGATGGCGCAGCGCCAGTCGCTCCGAGTGAGCCGGAGCCTGGAGGGCGGAGGCGAACGTCCGGCGAGACGGTACGGGGTAACCCCGAGCCGGCGCGGGCGCGTTGAGGCATGACAGGCTGAAGCCTGTCCTACGGCAAGCGGGACGCTTGCCCCACGGTCAGGCAATCGCCGTGCCGAACAGGATTGCCGTCATGGTGCGGGGCGGCGCGGCTTGTTTTTCGGCGGCGGCGGGGCCAGTTGATTGGCGAGCGTGATCTTGAGCGCGGTCACGATGAGCTGCCCCTGCTGGTAGTATCGACCCTCCACCTCGACCTCGTCGCCCGGCGCGGCGAGGCCCACGTTGCCCGACCGCACCACGAGGTCGGCCTCCGGCGGCACCGGGATGTCGAATTTCTCGCGGCCCGCCAGCACCGTGACGACGTCCCCTTCGACCCGCTTGATCGTGCCGCAGACCAGGTAACTGCCCGCGGGCCGCCTGCCCGCCAGCCGTTTCGCCCCCGCTTCGGCCACGCCCAGCCCGCCCGCCATCACGCCGGGCGCGCCACCGTCGGTGAACGCCACCTGCAGGGCCGGCTCGGTGACCTTGCCCAGTTCGTCGAGCGACACCGTGCAGGTGACGAACTGCTTGGGCTGGAGCATCTCGCGGCTCGCCCTGCCCGTCACCTCGATTTTCGCATCCGGCGCGGGCACGGCCTGCCAGAGGTTGCCCCCCTTGGGAAGCCGCAGTTGCAGGACGCCCGGGCCGATCTCCACCACCTGGCCGATCTGCTCGTCCTTCGTGAGCGACTTGAGCTGGCCGGGGGGGCCCGGCTGCTGGCCGCCGGCCGGAGCGGACCAGGCGGCCACGAGACACGAGCCGGCCGCCACGAGCAGCCCCGCGATCCCGCGCCGCGGCCATGACGGGTTCGACGCGGACGGCTGCGGCATCTGGAGTTTCCCGCTGGTTCCGAGCACACTTGACCGACGAACCTTCTTTATACCAGGCCCGATCTGGCCCCGCCGCTCCTCCCCTTTCCCGCCCTGCATGGCCGCCTCCACCCGCCGCGTCACGATTCTCGACCTCGCGGCCGCCAAGCGCGTCCGGCGGCCGCTCACGATGGTCACCGCCTACGACTGGCCGGGCGCGAGGCTCGTCGACGCCGCCGGGGTCGATTGCGCTCTCGTGGGCGACAGCGTCGCGATGGTCGTGGCCGGCCGCGACTCGACGCTCCCGGCGACGCTCGAGCAGATGATCTACCACGGCGAGATCGTGGCCCGGGCCGTCGCGCGGGCCCTCGTGGTCGTCGACCTGCCGTTTCCGTTCCAGCACCTCGGGGCCCGCACCGCGGTCGAGGCCTGCGCCCGGATCCTCAAGGAGACGGGCTGCCAGGCGGTGAAGCTCGAGGGCACGGCCGGGCAGGCCGGCGTGATCGCGGCGATCGTCGCGGCCGGCATCCCCGTCATGGGGCATGTCGGCCTGCGGCCCCAGGCGGTGCACCAGCTCGGCGGCTATCGCGTGCAGCGCGACGTCGACCGTCTGCTCGAGGACGCCCGCGCCGCCGTGGATGCCGGGGCCTGCGCCGTGGTGCTCGAGTGCATCCCGGCCGAGGCCGCCCGGGCGATCACCGCCGCCGTCGCCGTGCCGACGATCGGCATCGGCGCGGGGCCGCACTGCGACGGCCAGGTGCTCGTCTACCACGACCTCGTCGGTCTCTCGACGGGCCGCGTGCCGAAGTTCGTGCGGGCCTACGCCGACTCGAAGACGGCGATCGCCGACGCGCTCGCCCGCTGGAGACGCGACGTCGAGGACCGGCGCTTTCCCGGGGCCGCCGAGACGCTCGGGTAGCCGGCGCCGCGGCTACGGGAGGACGACTTCGTCGGAGATCACGACCGGCCTGCCGGTCGTCACGCTCCCCGCGGGCAGCGGGCCGGGCGAGCCGCCCGGGCCGGCCGGCAGCGCGGGGGCTCCGGCGCCCATCGGCACCGCCCCGCCCTCGACCACCGCGCCCTGGCAGTCGTTGCAGCCCGCATTCGCGACGGGGGCCGATTGGCAGCAGTCGCTCGCCTGCCCGCAGGGCCGCATGGGCGGCGCCGCGGCGGGCAGGGCGGCACCCGGGGGCGTGAAGCCCGGAGGCAGGTGCCCGAAGCACTTTTCGTATTTCCAGACCTCGAGGGCGATGTAGCGCTCGGTGAAGGTCTTGCAGCCGCCGCAGCCGAGCGCCGCGATCGCCATGCCGAGAGCCAGGGCCCGTCCGTGAATCGTCGTCCGCATCGCACAGTCTCCGTCGTCGTGCCACCCGTGCCTGCGGGCGGTCTCGACGGCGCGGCGGCCGGCGCCACGTCGTCCGGCAACCCTACCCCATGGAGGAGGCGCGGCAACCGAAAAACCGGCCGGCCTCCCGCACGGGCTGCCGGCCGCTGGAAAACTGTGCGGGTCGTGCGGCGCGTGCCTGCCGCCCGCGGGGCTGCGCTCAGCCCTTGCGGTGGCGGATCCGCGCCCGCATGCGTCGCTTCTTCTGGCCGAGCTTGCGCCTGCCCTTGCCGGTCTTCTTGACACCCATGTTCCGCTCCGTGATCGGCCACCTCCCCGGGACGTTCCGGGACGGGCGAGCGGCAGTTGTAGAATGCGTGGGCCGGGAGATGCAAGCACGCGGCGCCCGTGCCGCTCCCGGACCGCCCGCCCCGGCACGCCCCCATGATCGTCTTCTTCCCGACCTATGCGACGCGGCCGGCCGGGCGCGACCGCTGGAGGGTGGCCATCGCGGGCATGGTCACGCGTCCGCTGCCGCCGCGCAGCCGGCGGCGCACGCTCGCCATCGCGGTGCTCAAGCGGCTGCTCGACCTCGACGAGGAGCAGACGGCCTCGCCGGTGTTCCAGCGGCGCGCCGAGGCCTTCCTCTTCCAGCGCGTGGCCGGCCAGCCGGTGCGGGTGGAGCTGGCCGGGCGGGTCTACGACGCCGGCCAGACCGACCGCAGCGGCCACTTCGAGGCGATGATCGAGCTCGACGACGCCGAGGTGCAACGGGCCACCACCCGCTGTGGGCCGGACGGTCGCTGGATCGCCTACGCCGGGCTCGCGGCCGAAGATCACGACGCCGACGCCGTGCCGACCCCGGGGGGCCGCGTGCACCTGGTGGACGATCTCGGCCTGTCGGTCATCTCCGACATCGACGACACCGTGAAGGAGACGAACGTGGCGAATCGTCGCGAACTGCTCGCCAACACGTTCGTCCGCGAGTTCCGCGCCGTCTCGGGCATCGCCGACGTCTACCGCGACTGGCAGGCGCGGGGCGCGGCCTTCCACTACGTCTCCGCGAGCCCGTGGCAGCTCGCCGCCTGCCTCGACGGGTTCCTGGCAGACGCGGGCCTGCCGTCGGGCTCGCTGCACCTCAAGCTCTTCCGGCTCAAGGACTCGACGCCGCTCGGCCGGCTCCCCTCGCGGAAGCGGTCGAAGCGCCGGGCGATCGAGCGGATCATGGCGGAGTTTCCGGGGCGGCGGTTCCTGCTCGTGGGCGACTCGGGCGAGCGCGATCCCGAGGTCTACGCGGCGGTGGCCAGGCGGCGCGGCCACCAGGTGGCGGGGATCGCGATTCGCCGCGTCCCCGGACGTTCGCCGCCCGTGAAGATCACCGCCCGGCTCGACCGCCTCGCGCGGCGGCTGCCCGCGGGGACGCTCGGCGTGTTCGATGCCGCCGAGGAACTGGGCGAGCTCACGGCTCAGGGGCTCTCGAACGCGTTCTGAAAGTGCTCGACGCGCGGCCCGCCGTCGGCCGCGTCGAACGTCACGGTCACGACGTCGATCCGCACCGAGCAGTCCTCGAGACGGTGGCGGCGGATGTAGGCGGTGGCGAGTTGGGCCACGCGGCGCTGCTTCTGCCAGCCGACGGTCTCCGCCGGGTGGCCGTGGGACGTGTCGCTCCGCGACCGCACCTCCACGAACACCACCGTGCGGCCGTCGAGGGCCACGATGTCGATGTCGCCGCGCAGCACCCGTTCGCGGGTGGCCACGATCCGGTAGCCGATGCTCCGCAGATACCGCGCCGCCTCGTCCTCGCCCCGTCGGCCGACCGTATCACGAGACGGGCGCATGACCTGTTGAACCTTGGAAGACCAATCAACGGCTCGGGGGCGGCAAAAGTCGCTCGCTATGCGAGTCCTTGCGGATTGTCGCGTGGGCCGCGGCGGCCCAAGGCTCCTCGAGCGTTCGCCGACCCCCTCGCCTTGCCACCAATTCAGGCGAGGCTCAGGCCTTGGCTGCGACCGCCTTCTTGGCCGGCTTCTTGGCGTTCGCGGTGGCGGCCTCCGCCTGCTCCTCGCGCTTCTCGCGGAGCCGCACGGCCTTGCCGACGCGGTCGCGCAGGTAGTAGAGCTTCGCCCGCCGCGACACGCCCGACCGCTTGACCTCGATCTTGGCGATCTTCGGCGAGTGGAGCGGAAACTTCCGTTCCACGCCCTCTCCCGCGACGATCCGCCGCACGGTGAACATCTCGCGGCTGCCCGAGCCGCTGCGGGCGATGACGACGCCGTTGAAGATTTGCACGCGCTCCTTCTCGCCTTCGAGGATGCGGGTGTGGACGTCGACGGTGTCGCCGATCGCGAACGAGGCCGTCTCGGGCTTGAGGCTCGAGGCCTCCACATGGGCGAGGATCTTCCGGCTCACGGGGTGCTCCTTTCGGTCTGACTGACATGGGTGCGCCGGCTGGTGGCCGCGACGGCCTGCTCGTGCCGCCACGCGGCGATCCGCCGGTGGTCGCCCGAGAGCAGCACCTCGGGCACGGCGAGGCCGCGGAACTCCCGCGGCCGCGTGTACTGGGGGCCCTCCACGAGCCGGCCGGCTCCGGAGAACGAATCCTGGCGGGCGCTCTCGTCGTCGCCGAGCACGCCGGGCACGAGCCGCGAGACGGCGTCGACGATCACCATCGCGGCCACCTCGCCGCCGGAGAGCACGAAGTCGCCGATCGAGATCTCGTCGGGATGGAGCGTCTGGCGGACGCGGTCGTCGAAGCCCTCGTAGCGGCCGCACATGAGCACGATCCGCTCGCGGCGGGCGAACTCCTCGACGGTCGCCTGGTCGAGCCGCCGACCGCCGGGGGTGAGCATGACGAGGTGGCCGGGGGCCGCACCGGCGCGCTGCACGCTCTCGACGCAGTCCACCACCGGGCCGGGCATGAGCAGCATGCCGGGGCCGCCGCCGAACGGACGGTCGTCGACCTGCCGGTGCACTCCTTCCGCGAAGTCGCGGATGTCGGTCACGCGGACGTCGAGCAGGCCGCGGGCGCGGGCCGCCCCGAGCAGGCTCCCCTCGAGGAAGCCGGTGAACATCCCGGGAAACAGCGTGAGGATGTCGATGCGCATCGGAAACTCTCGGCCATGGTCCCGGGCCGGCGGCGCGCCGTCGGCGGCCGCGGCCCTGGCACGACGGGTGTCAACTCCGGTGTCAGCCGGCGGCGGGCTCCGCGTCGGCCGGCGGCGCGGGGGGCGTTTCGGCGGCGGGCTCGGCAGCCGGCTCCGCCGTGGCGACCGCCGCCTCGGCCTCGGCCTGCGCGGGCTCCGCGGCTGGCTCCGTCTTCACTTCGGGGACGAACGCCGGCGGGCCCGGATCGGGAATCACGCGAGGCAACGCCACTTTCGCCCGGGCCGCCTCCATTTCCTTCAGCCGCGTGCCGGCAGGGCCGTATTTCTTGATCAGCACCCGCACCGTGGGGCTCGGCTGGGCCCCGACCGACAGCCAGTGCTGGAGCCGCGCTCCGTCGAGGGCGCAGCGGGCGTCGGTGTCGGGAATGGAGGGATCGTACGTCCCGATGACCTCGATCACGCGGCCGTCGCGCGGGCTCCGCTTGTCGGTCGCGCAGATCCTGTAATAGGCCCGGTTCTTCCGGCCAATCCGCTTCATCCGAATCGCCACTGCCACGGTCGGGAACTCCTCGCTTGACGTGTACCGAGCCTATTACCCTACCGCGCCGCCGCCCAAACCCAAGCCCACCCCCGCGAACGCGTTTTTCCCGCTCAAATCCGGACGTAGAACAGGCTGGCGCTATCTTTCCCGGATCGCATGCGCGCCGGCTCGGGGTTGCCCGGACCCTCTCGCTTGACGTTCGCCTCGGCCCGACCAATCCGCCTACGGCGGATCGGTGCCCGGCCTCGGCTCTCTGCGTGTCCGCTTCGCTTTCGCCATCCATGGCTGCGCTCGCTCCCACAGCCCGCTCGAGGGCACGGGCAACCCCTTGCCTCCCCTTTTCCAGTTGAGGAGGCTTCGGGCCACCCGTGTCCCTTGAGCCGGCGTATTTGACCAGCGAAGCCATGGATGGCGCAGCGCAGGCAAATCCGAGTGAGCCGAAGCCTGGAGGGCGAAGGCGAACGTCCGGCGAGAGGGATCGGGTGGCCCGAAGCCGGCGCGATCAACGAAGCGCTCACCCTCGGTTATGAAGCAGACTTCGTGAGTTCTTCATGCGCGCAATCGTCACCGGCCGTCGCGCTTCTTGCGGCGGGCGTCCTTTTCGCGCTGCTTCTTGAGCTTGCGGCGTTCGTCGGCGGTGAGCCGCTTGCCGGTGTCGCCCTTGGGGCGGGCCAGGCGGGCGGCGGGGTTGGAGAGGCCGGCCTGGAGTTTCTGCACCTCGCGCATGCGGTCGCGCATGCCCAGGCCCGCCATGCCCTTCATGAGCGCGGCCATGCCGTCGAACTGCTTGACGAGGTCGCTCACCTCCGCCGGCGGCACGCCGGCGCCGGCGGCGATCCGCCGGCGCCGCGACTGGTCGATCACGCGCGAGGGGTCGCGGCGCTCGTCGGGGGTCATCGAGTCGATGATTCCGAAGAGGCGGTTCATGTCCTTCTCGAGGTCGGCTCCGCTGAGCATCTCCTGCATGCCTCCCATGCCGGGGATCATGCCGAGCACCCTGCCCAGGGGCCCGAGGCGGCGGGTCTGCAGGAGCGTGGCCTTGAAGTCGTCGAGGGTGAATTGCCCCGCTTTGAGCCGCTCCTCCTGCCGCCGCATCTCCTCCTGGTCGAAGGTGCGCTGCGCCTCCTCGACGAGCGACACGACGTCGCCCATGCCGAGGATCCGGCCGGCCATGCGGTCGGGATGGAAGTCTTCGAGGGCCTCGATCTGCTCGCCTGTGCCGACGAACTTGATCGGGACGCCGGTGACGTCCTTCACCGAGAGCGCGGCGCCGCCGCGGGCGTCGCCGTCGAGCTTGGTCATGATCACGCCGTCGAGCTCGAGGGCGTCGTTGAAGGCCCGGGCGCTGCGGACGGCGTCCTGGCCGGTCATCGCGTCGACGACGAGATAGACCTGGTCGGGGCCCACGGTACGGTCGATGCGCGAGAGCTCCCGCATCAGGGCCTCGTCGATCGAGAGCCGGCCGGCGGTGTCGAGGATCACCGCCGAGATGCCCTCCTTCCGCGCCCGGGCCACGCCCGCCTGGCAGACGGCGACCGGATCGGTGACGCCGTCCGGCACGTGCACGTGCACGCCGAGCTGCCGGCCGAGCACGGCGAGCTGCTCGATGGCGGCGGGACGCTGCAGGTCGGCGGCCACGAGCATCGCGCCGCGGCCCTGGGAGAGAATCTTCTTGGCGAGCTTCGCGCAGGAGGTCGTCTTGCCCGAGCCCTGCAGGCCGCAGAGCATGAGGATCGTGGTGCGGCCGGGCTCGAGGTGGAGCGAATGGTCCACCGGGCCCATGAGGTTCACGAGCTCGCGGTGCACGATGCCGACGAGCTGCTGGGCCGGGTCGAGCGATTCGAGTACGCGGGCCCCGACGGCGTCGGCCGCGACGCGGTCGAGGAACCGGTCGGCCACGTCGTAGGCGACGTCCGCCTCGAGGAGCGCCGTTCGCACCGCCCCGAGCCCCTCGCGCATGTTCGCCTCGGTGAGGCGACCGCGGCCGCGAAAAGCGCCGAGGGCTGCGGAGAGCGAGGCGGAGAGCGATTCGAACATGGCGGCTCCGGGCCGGGGCCCGCGGAAAGCCGTCGAGTATACGGTTCGGGCGGTCGTCAGCGGGCGGTCAGCTGAACGTGCCCTGCTCCCGCACGACCGGCGCCGCGGCGGGTGCCGGCACCGCCGGGCCCTCGTCGCAGCACGGGGCCGCCGACTGGCAGGGGTCGCAGGCGGGCGCGCAGGCCGGGGCACCGCACGGGGGCGCGGCGTAGGCCGGAGCCCGGGACGAGCACGGGGAACGGAACTCCATGAACGACGGCCGCCGGCAGGAGCTGGCGCCGCCGAAGCAGCTGCTGCAGCCCGGCGTGGCGACGAGGCTGCCGAGCACGAGCGCGAGGCACAGGGAACGGGACATGATGGGAGACTCCACCGCAGGTGTCGGTCGGGGGCGACCGCGGGGCGCGATGCGTCGCCCGAGGCGACGCTGTCGAACCCTACCTCACGATTCCGCGCCGTGCAGCGGGGCCGGGGCGGTGGGGGAGGCGGGCGGAGCGGGCCGTGCCGATCGTAGCGGGCGTGCCGATCGCCACGCTGCCAACGCGACCGACCACCGGCTCCGCACCCTCGCCCGGCCGCGGCGCGGGCCGCCACGTGCTACGGTTGAGCGACTTCTCGCCGCCACGGACCAGCGTGACGGAGAAGCGTCGCCTCCGTGTTTCGTCCGGCCATGGATGCAGCCATGCTCCGCTCCGCCGTCCGCCTGCTCGTCGCCGCGCTCGCGGTCCTCACGATCGGGATCGCCGTCTGGCACCCGCGTCTCGAGGGAGCCGAGACTGCCCGCCCGGATCCGGCTCCGGACGTGTGGGTGGTGAGCAGCCGCGGGCTTCCCTGCACGGGGCGGCTGCCCGAGACGGTGCGGTTTCGCGTCGAGCGGCTGCGGGACGACGGCACGGCCTGGGAGCGGGCCGACCTCGCGGGACTGCTCAGCGATCCGCTCAAGCCGGTGATGGTGTTCATCCACGGCAACCGCTACGACCACGCCGTCGCTCGGCAGCAGGGCCTCGACCTGGCGCGGCGGGCCGATGCCTGCGCCAACCGGAACCTCCGCACGGTGATCTACTCCTGGCCGAGCGAGCAGCAGGGGATCCTCCTCCGGGACGGCCGCGCGAAGTACGAGCGGGCGTTCAGCGAGGGGCACTACCTCGCCTGGCTGCTCGGCCAGCTCGAACCGTGCCGGCCACTCGCCATCGTGGGCTACAGCTACGGCGCCATCATCACGCTCGAAGCGTTCGAGGATCTCGCTGCCGCGGAGCGGACCGGCCGGGGCAACGTTCACCGCTGGTCGGATCGCCCGGGCCCGGTCAACGTCGTGTTCATCGCGGCGGCGATCCGCTGCGACGCCCTCGCGCCGCGCGGCCCGTATCGCGAGACGCTCGCCGGCCTCGACCGGCTGACGCTGCTGACGAACTCCACGGACGACGCCCTGCGGTTCTTCCCGCTGCTCGACTGCGGCCAGCGGGCCGAGGCGCTGGGCTACGTGGGGATGCCGCGGCGCTGGATGCCGCCGGAGGTGGCGTTCTCGAGCGTCGACGCCACGAACGTCGTCGGCCGCACCCATGGGTTTCCGCACTATCTCGCCTCGCCGGCGCTGATGCGCCGGATCTGCACCGGCGCGACGGCCGGGCTCGACGCCGCGACCTCCCGCTAGGATCCAGCGGCCGGGGCGTGCACGCCGGGTTCCGTGCGGGCGGCGAACCACGCGACGGTGCGGGCGACGCCCGCCGCAAAGGCCACGGTGGGCCGCCAGCCGAGCACCTCGGCCGCGCGGTCCGGCGCGACGAGATTCGACCGCAGGTCGCCGGGCCGGGCCGGGCCGTGGACGGGCCCGGGCAGCGGGTCGCCCAGGCCGCGGGCGGCGCGCACCCGGGCCACCTCGCCGCGCACGACCGTCTCCAACTGGTTGACGTCGATGCCGATCCCTGTGCCGATGTTCAGGCTCGTGAGCGTTCCCGGTGCGACCTCCTCGAGGTCGCGGGTGAGCGCGGTCACGTTCGCCGCCGCGACGTCGGGCCCGAACACGTAGTCGCGGACGTAGCGGCCGTCGCCGTTGATCGTGGCGGGGGTGCCCGCGAGCAGCTTCTTGCAGAAGATCGCCACCACGCCCGCCTCGCCGTGCGGATTCTGCCGCGGGCCGTAGACGTTGGAATACCGCAGGGCCACGGCCGCGAGGCCGTGCTCGGCGGCGTAGAACGCCAGATACCGTTCACCGACCCACTTCGTGATGCCGTAGGGGCTGACGGGGTTGGCGGGGGTGGTCTCGGGGGCGGGGGTGGTGACGTCGCCGTAGAGCACGCCGCCGCTGGAGGCGAAGACGAACCGCCGGCAGCCGGTGGCCACCGCGGCGTCGAGGACGTTGATGAGCCCGATGCAGTTGACCCGCGCGTCGAAGAGCGGCTCGCGGACCGAGCGGCTCACCGACATCTGCGCGGCCTGGTGGCAGACGGCGGCGGGCCTTTCACGCTCGAACACTTCCCGCACGGCCCGGCCGTCGACGATGTCGACCACGTGCAGCGGCACGTCCGGCGGCAGGTTGTCGCGGGCCCCGCTCGAGAGGTCGTCGATGACCGCGACGCCGTGGCCGGCCGCGAGAAGCTGGTCGACGACGTGGCTGCCGATGAACCCGGCCCCGCCGGTGACGAGGATCTTCATGCCGGCTCGACCTCCATCGTGAAGCCGCGTCATCGACCAACGGAGAGGGCGGGATTCTTTCGGGGCCTATCGCTGCCGGTCTGCCGCCGTGAAAAACGAGCCGAAAACCGGCGGAATTTCCTTGACCACCGCCCGCAGGCTCACCCCTTCGGATTGCAGCGCCGCGTCCAACGAGTCGTCGTGACCGGGCTCGGATCGCAGTACACGATCCACCAGCGGCAGCCAGCGATCGCGAAGCCTGTCGGAATACGGGTGTCGCTCGTCGAGCCAGTGGCCGAGAAGTCGCTCACGCTTGGCCGGATCGCGCCAGAATCGGCGCCCGTACTCCAATCGCGATTCATCGTGAAACAGAAGTCTTTGCATCGCGTTCAGGAGGTGCTCCCAGGAGCCGGCACGAAGGGGGTCATGCGATACCGATCCGCGCGGCCCACTCCGCGTGTGCACGGTCACGAGGTTCGTTGCGCCTCAATTTGGGGGCAAGGATGTCGACCGGGGCGGGAACCACCACCGTCATCATACCGTAGATTCGACGTGCCGCGCGACCTTCCCATCCCTCGGGAAACTCCCTCAGGACCGACGCGGGCAGGAGGTTCACGTGCCAGCCGTGGGTCCGCTCGAACTCGCTGCCGATCAGCGCGTCGTAGCACATCCACGCCAGGGCGTCCGAATCGGTCACCGGATCGACGTCCATGCTGTTTTCCGGCAGCGGCACGTCCAATCCTCGATCGGCGGCATGCCACAGCAAGGCAGCCGAACCGATCAGCGTCATCGATGCCGGTTCCTGGAGAGCAGCCCCCCACTCCACGAGCCAATCGACGATCTGCTGCGGCCGGGAGAGCTCTCGACGAGGCATGAGGGCCGTCCATTCCAAACGGAGAGGGCGGGATTCGAACCCGCGGTCCAGCTTTTGACCGGACACGTCTTTAGCAAAGACGCGCATTCGACCACTCTGCCACCTCTCCGAACCCGCGAAAATTCCCGTGGACGGGAAGCATTGTCACGATTCTATTCTGGACCGTCATCCTGAGTCCCGCAAGGAGGCGGCACGAGACCATGACGAATCACGCCCGACCGTTCCACCTCGCGATTGCGCTCGCCTCGCTCGCGTCGCCGCTTGACGTTGCGGCCCGTGCGGCCGAGCACATGTCGGCCGCGCACGCCAGTATCCGGGCCGCCGACGCCAGCCGCCACGTCCACGCCCTCGCCGACGACGCGCTCGAGGGCCGCGAAGGGGGCAGCCGGGGCGGCCGCGCGGCCGGCGCCTACGTCGTGGGGTCGATCGAGAAGCTCGGGCTGCAGCCGGCCGGCGACAACGGCACCTACTACCAGAACTTCGGCAGCCTGCGGAACATCCTCGCGCTCGTGCCCGGCGGCGACCCCGCCCTCGCGCACGAACTCGTCGTCGTCGGCGCCCACTACGACCACGTCGGCTACGGCAACGCGAGCAACAGCAACGGCCCAACCGGCTACGTCCACAACGGCGCCGACGACAACGCCTCGGGCGTGGCGGGGCTGATCGAGATCGCCGAGGCCCTCGGCCACCTGCCGAGCCCGCCGCGGCGGTCGATTCTGATCGCCTTCTGGGACGGCGAGGAGAAGGGGCTGCTCGGCTCGTATCACTTTCTGCGGGTGCGGCCCGCGGCCGTGGCCCCGTTCACGATCGTGTTTTCGGTGAACCTCGACATGATCGGCCGGCTGCGCGGCGAACGGCTCGAGGTGTTCGGCGCCCGGACGGCCGCGGGCCTCCGCATGGCCTGCCTCGAGGCGAACGCGGCCGCGAACCTCGAACTCGCCTTCGACTGGGAGATCACCGACGACTCCGACCACTATCCCTTCATCGCGGCGAGGATCCCGACGGTGATGTTCCACACGGGGCTGCACGACCAATACCATCGCCCGAGCGACGACACGCACCTCGTGAACTTCGGCGGGATGGAGCCCGTGGCGCGGCTGGCGTTCGACTTCGTCACCGCCGTCGCCGCCGACCCGCGGCCGCCGCGGGCGTTTCGTCCGGAGTGCCGCGGCGAGTCGGCCGCCACCAGGCGCTCGCTCGAGGCGCCGGCGGTGGATGTGGTGGCGGCGGGGCCACGGCCGCGCTGGGGCGTCGGCACCCGCGGCGATCGCTGCGAGCCGGAGGCCCCGGTCGTGGTGCGGGTGGCGGCGGGCTCGCCGATGGCCCGGGCGGGCCTGATGCTCGGCGACCGGATCGTGGCGATCGACGGCCAGCCGCTCGCCGATCAGCAGGACATGCTCGCGAAGCTCGCGGCCGCCGCAGATCGGGCGACCGTCGACGTCGACCGCAAGGGGCGCCGGGTGCGGCTGGAGGCGACGGCCGACGCCGCGGCGGTCGGGCAGCCGTGAGTTCCTGACGGCGCGTCAGGGGATCGCGGGCGAACGACGTGGCTCAGTCGTCGTCTTCGTCCTCGTCCTCGTCCTCGTCTTCGTCCTCATCTTCCTCGTCGTCGTCCCACTCTTCCTCGTCGTCGTCCCACTCCTCGTCCTCTTCCTCTTCTTCCTCCTCCTCGTCCTCCTCCTCGTCGTCCTCGACCTCTTCCCATTCCTCGTCGTCGCCGTCGAGTTCCTCGTCGTCCTCGTCCTCCTCCTCGTCGAGCTCATCGTCGTCGTCTTCGTCGTCGTCGTCGTCGTCGAATTCCTCCCCCTCTTCGTCCTCGTCTTGGTCCTCGTCGCGGCGGGCGACTGCGGCCCGGTCGTCGCCGTCGGGCGAGGCGACGGAGTCGAAGAGTTCCTCGGCGACCATCAACTCAGGGAGTTCGTTCCATGAGAACACGTCGGCGGCACACACGTCTTGCTGTCCTCGCGGATTCGCAACGATCGTCACGGAAAGAGCTCCTCGAAGGGGAAGGAAATTCACGGTGGTCGGAAAAGTGTGTCGCCCCGCGTCCGGAAGTGCAAGTGTCGCTCCGCGGGCTTTCTACCGCGGTGGTTGGTCCGTCGTTTCGGCGGGGGCGGCGGCACCGGGCGGCGCGTGTGGCTCGAGCGGCGGCAGGTCCTCGATCCTGGACAGTCCGAACGCCTGCAGAAACCGGGTCGTCGTCTCGTAGATGTGCGGCCGGCCGAGGTCGTCGGTGCGGCCGCCGCAGGCCACGAAATCCCGGTCGAGCAGCTGGCGGAGCATCTCCTCGCAGCCGACGCCGCGAATGGCTTCGATCTCGGCGCGGGTCACCGGCTGCCGGTAGGCCACGATCGCCAGCGTCTCGAGGGCGGCGGTGGAAAGACGGGTTTCGGAGGGCGTCGTGAGGAGCCGGCGGACCCAGGGCCCGAACGGCGAGCGGGTGAGCAGCTGGAAGCCGCCGGCGATCTGCTCGACGCGGAAGGCGGCGCCCGCGTCGTCCTCGAGGCGCCGCAGTTCCTTGAGCAGCGCGCGGGCCTTCGTGCCGTCGGGCAGCCTGGCCAGCCGGGCGAGCCGCCGCGGGGAGAGCGGCTGACGCGACACGAAGAGCGCCGCCTCGAGCCGCGCGAGTTCGGCGGAGCGTTGCTGTCGCCCGGGCATCAGCTCCGGGGCCTGCGGGCGGGCCCGGCGGCGGCCGGGCGGCCGGCGCACCCGCTTCCGGGGCGACGCCAGCGGCGGCACCCAGAGCCGCAGCGGGGATCGACCGCCGAGGCCGGCGGCCAGCCCGTGGCCGGTCTTGTGCTTCTTGGGCATGGCTGTGAACCCGGCACGACTGTCGAGCGAACCGCAGTCTACCGCAGCCGGATCGGGCCGGAATCGAACGCCGCGGGACGCCCGCCCCCGGCCGGGTCGCTCGCCACCCGCTGTTTCCAAAACCGCACCTGACCGACGAGGTTTTTCAGGGCCACCTCGGGGTCGGGATTCGACGACTGGAAGACGCGCTGCAACTGCCCCGACCGATCGGCGGGCACGCGGCACGAGCAGCGGTAGGCGCCGCCGCCGGCCAGCGGCACGCACTCGAACGACACGGCGCCGAGTTCGCGGAGCCGGTCGGCCGCATCCGCGCGGGAGGCCGCGACGTGGTCGCCTGCCGCGGCCGGCCGCGCCGGCTCGGGAGCCGCCGCCTCGGCCGGCATGTCAGCAGCGGGCGCACGCACGGACGCCTCGGCACGGCCGACCCACCCCGCGGCCACCGCGGTGGCGAGCCGCTGCCCCGACAGCCTCCACTCCCTGGGAACCTTGTGCGAAAACATCGCGACCAGCGGCACGCACACCAGGCAGGCCAGCAGCACGCACGAGCGGATCTTCATGGTGGGAAGCCGTATGCCGGGAAGGCAGCGGGGGACAGCCGACGCACGACGAGGAAAACGGGGCGGGGAGGGTAGCGGAGCCAGGGCGGCTCCACAACGCCGGCTTGGCCGGCTTCTCGGCGGAAGCCAGCGCCTGCCGGTGCCGCCGGGGGAGGCCGCCCGCTCACCCCGCGGCGGGTTTCTCCATGATCACGCGCCGGGCGGGCGCGCGGGGATCGTCGTCCGGTGCGAAGTGGGGCACTCCGGGGGCATACTCGACGGTCGTGGTGCGGCGCCGGCGATCGACGATCTCCCGGATCGCCTCCTGCAGCACGAGCTTCTCGAGCTGGGGCCGCAGGACGTCGCGGCGGACGTCGCCCGGGCGGATGTCGGTGACCAGCACCACGTGCACGCCGAACGCCGTCACGAACGGCTTCGACATCTCCCCCTTCGCCAGCGCGAACGCCTGCCGCGCGAACTCCTCGTCCATCAGGCCGTGCCGCGGGAAGAAGCCGAGGTCTCCCCCCTGCCGGCGGCTCGGCCCCGCGGAGTGCCGGCGGGCGGCATCGGCGAAGCCGATTTCGCCCTTCAACACCCGCGCACGGATGGCGGCGGCGCGGCGCTCCATGTCGGGCAGCGACTCGGCCCCGCGGCCGGAATCGGGCCGGAGCACGACATGGCTCGCCCTCACGAGCGTGCCGTCGAGGTCGCGGTGGTGCCGGGCGAAGGCGGCGTCGAGCGCGGCTGCGGTCACCTGCGGCACCAGCAGCTTGTTGAGGCCCAGCTCGAGCCTGATCTGGCCGCGAAGGGAGTTTTCGTCGCGGCCCACCTGGGCCAGAAACGTCTCGATGGGGATCCGCCGGACGGCGAGCTGGCCGCGCATGCGGGTCACGACCTCGGTGACCTCGTCCTCGTCGACCGCGATCTGCTTCTCCTCGACCTCGCGTTCGAGCAGCCGTTCGTTGACGAGCTGCTCCACCGTCTCCGCGGCGAGCCGTGCCGCATCGGCCGCGGCGAGGTCCCGCCCCTGAGCCGCCCGCTGCACGGCCGCGTCGAGCTCCGAGCGGAAGATCGGGGCGTCGCCGACCTGCACGGCCACGTCGCCGCCGTCGGCCTGACCGTCGGCCCGCCCCGGGCCGGCGAGGGAGGCCGCCACCACGGCGCAGGCCGCCGCCAGCCGGCGCGGGAAAGACGGCATGCCGCACGCGAAGGCCAAGGCGGGGCGACCCGGGACGAGGGGAATTCGGACCACGATTCGTATCGTAAAAAATCCCCCGGGCCGCGACAGCCCCCGGCGGCGGCCGTGCTGGCCCGGCCGGCCGGGCCACGGCACAATACGCCCGTGTCTGCTTCGGCGCCCCCTCGGTGATCGCCCCCGGATCCAGCGCATGGCCCACATCGCCATCAGCCTCTGCGGCGAGGGACGCGGCCACGCCACGCGGATCGCCACGCTCACCGAGCGCCTGCGCGAGGCGCACGAGCTCCTGATCTTCACCTCCGCCGACGCGCTCGAATTCCTCGCGCGCCGGTTCGCCGCCGACGACCGCGTGCGCGTCGTGGAAATTCCCGGCATCGTGTTCCAGTACACCGGCGGCCGCCTCGACGTGGCCCGTTCGATCGTCGCGGGCTTCGACTACCAGGCCCGGCAGCTCGGCCCGCTCGTCGACCGCCTGCTGCGCGAGCTCGACGCGTTCGGTGCCGACCTCGCGGTGACCGACTTCGAGCCGGCCCTGCCGCGGGCCGCGGCCCGGCTGCGCGTGCCCCTCGTCAGCGTCGACCACCAGCACTTCCTCCTCGCGTACGACCTCTCGAGTTTGCCCTGGGGGCTGCAGTGGCAGGCCTGGTGCATGGGGCACGCCGTCTGGATGTACGTGGCCGGAGCGGTCGACACGGTCGTGTCGGCGTTTTTCCGCCCGCCGCTGCGGCGCGGCTGGGAGCACGTCGTGCAGGTGGGGCCGCTCCTGCGTGGCGAGGTGGCCCGCGCCGAGCCGCGCGACGGGGGTTACGTCCTCAGCTACCTGCGCCGTCACACTCCCTTCGCCGCGCTGGCGGCGCTGGCCGACTGCGGACTGCCGGTACGGGTGTACGGCCTCGGGGAGCGGGATCCGGTGGGGCCCGTGTCGTTCCACGCGATCGACGAGCGGCGGTTCGTCGACGATCTCGCCGGCTGCCGGTGCCTCATCTCCGCCGCGGGCAACCAGCTCGTCGGTGAGGCGATCCACCTCGGCAAGCCGATGCTGCTCCTGCCCGAGCGGGCGCACGCCGAGCAGCTCATGAACAGCCACTTCCTCGCCGGCATGCGCTGCGGCGACTTCACGCTGCTCGAGCAGGTGACGCCGGCGCACGTGCGCCGGTTTCTCGAGCGGCTCGACGGCTTCCGGCCCGCGCTCGACGCCCTGGCCGGCCGGATCGACGGCACGGCCGACGTGGTGCGGGTCATCGAGCACCGGCTGCAGGCGGCGCGGCGGCCTGCGGAGCCAGATGCCGCACCAGTGCCGGGATGAGGGCCCGCAGGGCCCGGGCACGGTGGCTGATCACGGCCTTGACGGCGGGGGGCAACTCGCCGAACGTGCGGTGATATTCCGGCACGACGAACAGCGGGTCGTAGCCGAAGCCTCCGGCGCCGCTCGGCGCCGAGGCGATCCGCCCCGCGCAGGTTCCCGCCGACGTGGCCACGATCCCGCCGGCCGGATCGGCCAGCGCCGCGTGGCAGGCGTAGTGGGCGCCGCGGTCGGCGCCGCGGTGGTGCGCGAGCCGTTCGAGCAGCAGGGCGTTGTTCGCGGCGTCGGTCGCCCCGGCCCCGGAAAATCGGGCGGAGTAGATGCCGGGAGCGCCCCCCAGCGCGTCGACCACGAGGCCGCTGTCCTCCGCGAGCACCCAGGCGCCGAGGGCCCGCGCCTGCGCCGTCGCCTTGAGGGCGGCGTTCTCCGCGAACGAGCCGCCGGTCTCCTCCACCTCGACCGCGTGCGGCTCGTCGGCGAGCGAGCGGCAGGGGATGCCGAGCGGCACGAGCAGGTCGGCCAGTTCGCGGAGCTTGCCGGCGTTGGTGGAGCCGAGCACGAGCGTCGCGCGGCCTCCGTCCATCAGCGCCAGCCGCCCGGTGCCCGGGGCACGTCGATCGGCTTCGGCTTCACGTCGAGGAGGATGCCGTCGATCGCCCGCGGCATCACCGTGCCCGCGGCGAGCTTCTCCGCATCGGGGCCGAGCTCCCGGACGATGCGCCCGATCTCGGGATGCGCGGCCGGCGGGCCGCTCTCCTGCGGCACGGCGAGCTGGTCGAGGCTGCCGACACAGACGATGCTCGACTCGCGGTCGTGAAACTCCCAGGCCTGCCAGCCGGCCCGCCGGAGCGCCTCGGTGAGGCGATGGGCCTTGTCGGCCGCGTCCGCGAGCCGGCTCTCGAGCTTGAAGTCGTCGCTGCCGGTGATCGCCTTCTGGTCGACCGTGCCGGCCCCGGTGAACGTGGCCACGCGCACCGTGTAGCGGCCGGGGCAGTCGAGGAGGCTGTGCGTGACGTCGGCGTTCATCTCCACCACGAAGCGGTCGACCTCCTGCCGCGCGAAGAAGTCCTCGGGGAGCAGCGGGTTGGGGATCACGAAGGCCATGTGCATCGGCCCCTTGGCCGCGCCTCCGAGGCCGATCATCTTGCGGAAGTCGGAATACGCGCGGGTCTTGCCGGCCTCGCCCGCGAGCGCCCGGGGCTGGAGCCGCTTCACCGTGGCGAGCATCTTCTGGCCGCGCGGATCGTCGAACGACGCGAAGTCTCCCACCAGCACGGCCACCTCGGTGACCTGTGCCGCGTTCGCGTAGCGCATCGTCTTCGGCGAGCCGTCCGGATTGAGCCCGAGGCCCTGCTGCCGCCCCGTGTAGTCGAACGACTTTTCGTGGGTGTAGGCCTTGAGCTTGTGGTCGCGCCGCAGTTCCTGGACGAGCCGCCGGGCGTCGTCGCGGGCTCCCTCGCCGCGGAACGTGGTGGCGAGCACGAGCCAGGGGCCGTCCTTCTCCGCGAGGGGGAACATCGCGTCGGACGGCAGTTCGGCGGGGGCGAACCAGGCCGTGGGCAGCCAGCCGCCCTGGGCATGGGCCTCGGCCGCGGGGCAGGCCGCGGCGACCGCCGCCACGGCACAGGCCGCCAGGCCGCGCCATCGCGCGGCCGGCTCGACGGAGGTGGGGCATGACCGGATGGGCTGCATGAGTCGAGTCGCGGCGGGTCCGGACCGGGCGGGTCCGGACCGGGGGTCGACGCGGACGGTATCAGCCCCCGCCCACCGACGCCAGACCGATTGCCGCCCTGGGAAAGGGGTGGAGAATGGGGGACATGAGGAAGACCGTCGACCCCCTCACGACCACGTTGCTCGCGGCGCTCGGCCTGGTCTGGCTCGTGCTGCTCGTGGCCCCGCCCGCGGTGCTGCTCGTAGCGCGGCAGCGCTGGCTCACCTCGGTCGAGGGGGCCGAATCGCAGATGCAGTGGGATCGATTCCGCGCGGCGATGCGGGAGCAGGCCGGGCCGCAGGGGCCGGTGCAGCACAAGGTTCCCAAGAGCCCCGAGCCGCCGCTACGGGTGTGGCTGCGCGACTACGTCTGGCTGGCCGTGGCCGCGTGGCTGGTGCTCGGCGGCACGCTGGGGCTCGCCACCGGGCTGCTCGTCGTCGGCGCCGTCGCGGGCCGCCGCCGCGACGGCCGTCGGCTACCGTCCGAGGATCAGCCGGGCCGTGAGCGCGACCACGAAGAACAGCACGAGCGTGATGCCGAGAACGCCGAGAAGCGATGACACGTGGGCGGGCTTGGGCGGGGTGCCGGGGCTGGTGATCGACGCGGCGGGGATCGTACGCACGCCGCGGCCGGCCCACAAGGCGGCTTGTCGCGCCGCCGCAGGCCGGCGGCGCCTCAGCCGCCGCTCGGCCGCCGAAACAGCTCGTCCGGCAGCGGGTACGTGGCCGTCCGGCCCAGGTCGTCGAGCGTGCGCCGCTGCCCCACGGCGTTCCACGGCGTGACGTCGGCGAGTTCGGGCATGATCTCGAGGATCTGGCCCACGAGCATCTCGACGACGCGTCCGGTGTCCGTGCCGCGGGTGCGCTCGCGCAGGGCGGCCGCCGTCTTCATGAGCTTCACCATGCGCGACCGCTCGAGCACGGGGCCCGAGAGCTGGCCGTCGGCCTCCACGAGGAGTTCCGCGATCGGCACCTCGAGTACCTCCTGCCAGAGCATCACCTCGGAGAGGCGGAGATCGCTTTCCGGCTGCTCCTGCCGGCGCACGACGGCCATCTCCACGCCCAGCCGACGGGCCACGTTCCGCAGCGTCACACCCTGCCGTTGCCGCACCTCGGCGATGCGGTGCATCCGCTGCTGGAACCTGCGCCGGTGGCGGCGCCCCCCGACGTCGTCGCAGAGCCGGCCGGCGTCCCGCGCGGCGCGGACCGCGTCGGAGTGGCCGCTATCGGCGACGGCGAACGGATCGCCATCGGCGAAATCCTCGTCGCAGCCGGGGTGGTAGTCGACGGTGGCCATGTGAACCTCCTTCACGACCGGCGGACCTCGTGCGCACCGGGGGCGCGAAAGGCACGACGGAATGTCGAGCGGGAAACGGAAACCCGAGACGCCATGGCTCGTCTGCGACGGATCGTGCCTTGCCCCGCACGACCCGTCGAGCAAGCCTATCGCGGCAGGCAAGCCCGACGCCCGGTGGGGCCGTCGAGTCTGCCGGTCGCAGCCGCGATCATCGCGGTGATGGATGTACGCAGGCCGGGCGGCAGCCGTTCGCGCCAGGCCGAAAAATTTTTGGCTTCCGGCGGCGGCTCCGGCCGCGGGCTGCCGGCGCTGGTAGCCTGTCGGCGGCATCCCAGACACTTCGAACCGTGAGAAGGCCTCGATGAACAGTTCGCCCGCAGCGGCCGTGTGGGCCGACGCCGGGCCGCGCACGGCGGTCGTCGTCCGCGGCCGCGACGCCGTGAAGTTCGTCGACGGGTTCACCACCGCGGCGGTGGCCGCGCTGCGGCCGGGCTCGGGTGCGGAGGGATTCTTCGCCGACGCGAAGGGGCAGGTGCTCGTGCTGGCCGCGATCCTGCGGACCGACGACGGCCTGTGGATCGACGCCTTTCCAGGCGCGGCCGCGCCGCTCGCCGAACACCTCGGCCGGTTTCATATCCGCGAGCAGCTCGAGATCGCGGACGACACGCCCGGCCGGGCGAGCCTCGTGGTGGCCGGCGAGGCCGCGGCCGACGCGCTCGCCGCGGTCGCGGGCGGGCCGCTGCCGGCAGGCCCGCTCGAGCACGTGCGGGTCTCGATCGGGGGCGTGCCCGCCGCCGTCGTGGCCGTCGAGTGGGCGGGCCCGGGCGGGCGCCTCGTGCAGGTGGCCGCGGCCGATCGCGAACGGCTCGTCGCCGCGCTCGAGGCCGGCGGCATCGCGCCGGCCGCGCCGGAAGCGGCCGAGCGGCTCAGGATCGAGCAGGGCTGGCCCGCGCCCCGGGACATTCCCCCGAGGGCGCTGCCGCAGGAACTCGGCCGGCCGCGGGCGATCTCGTTCACCAAGGGCTGCTATCTCGGCCAGGAGACGGTGGCCAGGCTCGATGCGCTCGGCCACGTCAACAGACGGCTGGTCGGCCTCGTGTCGGCGCGGCCGCTCGCGGCCGGCGCGGTCGTGCACGGCGGCGGCGTCGACGTTGGCGCGATCACCTCCGCCTGCCGTTCGGACCGCGCGGGCGGCTGGCTCGGCCTGGCGATCCTGCCGGTGAAGGCCTGCGGCCCCGACGCGGTGCTCGACGCGGGCGGCGCGGCCCTGCGCGTGGTGGAACTGCCGCTGCCCGCCGCCCCCCTGCCCCCGCCGCCGTCGGCCCGCGGCGGTGAGGTGACGCTCGTCACTCCGCGGTTCCGCGTGGTGCGGATCCAGGAACCGGGTGCGGCTCGGGTGCGCGACGTGGTGGAGCACCCCGGCAGCGTCGTCGTCGTGCCGGTCGTCTCCGCGCGCGACGTGTGCCTCGTCGAGGTGGTGCGCGTGGCGGTGGGGGCGACGCTCCTCGAGCTGCCCGCCGGCACGCTCGACCGGGAGGAATCGACCGTGGCGGCGGCGGCCCGCGAGCTCGCCGAGGAGACGGGGTATCGCGCGGGCCGGATCACGCCCGCCGGAGGGCTGTGGATGTCGCCCGGCATCCTGCGCGAGCGGATGCATCTCTTCGTGGCGGAGGACCTCGTGCCAGGGCCGCAGGCGCTCGAGCCGGGGGAGCAGATCCGGACCCGCGTCGTGCCTCTCGACGAGGCGCTCGCCATGTGCCGCGACGGCCGCATCGAGGACGCGAAGACGGTGGCGGGCCTGCTGTTGTATGCCGCCCGCCGGACGGCTCACGCGGAGCCGCCCGGCGCCGGGTCGGCGAGCGGTTGATGGGTCGGCGTGCGGTCGAGGAGGAAGAGCAGGCCGCCGATCAGCCCGCCGACGATCGTGGTCAGGAACCACAGGAGCCCGATGGCCACCGCCTGCTCCGCCGGCACACCCGCCGGCGCCAGCAGCAGCGCCAGCCCCCCCTCGCGCACGCCGACGCCGCCGATGCTGATCGGCAGCACCATCGCCAGGGCCACCAGCGGCACCACGGCGAACCAGACCGACAGCGGCAGGGCCACGCCGAGCCCGCGGGCGACGAGCGCCACGGAGACCGCGCCCCCCATCTGCACGACCAGGCTCCAGGCCACGGCCCGCGTCATCAGGCTCGGCCGCAGTTGGTAGGGCAGGAGGCGCGAGATGAACTGCCGCGCCGCATGGGGCTCCGGGAAGAGCGCGAGCAGGCGGTCGAGCGAGCCGACGCCGAGCCAGATCACCGCGACCACGCCCCCGAGCAGGGCGAGGCCCACGCCGAGCGTCGCGGCGAGGCCGAGCGACCATTCCCTGCCGACGAGCGCCGCGCCCGCGATCACGCCGAGGGCGGCGAGGCCCGTGAGCCGGTCGGCGACCACCGTGCAGCCGGCCAGCAGCCGGCCGGCCGTCGAGTCGGCCAGGCGATAGGCCTTGACGACGTCGCCGCCGATCGACGTGGGCAGGCAGAGGCTGAAGAACGACCCCTCGAAGAACCGCCACACGAACAGGCCGACGGAATAGGGGAACCCGATCGGCCGGGCGAGGAAGGCCCAGCGCACCGCGGCGATCACCTGCACCGCGAGTCCGACGGCGAAGCCGGCCAGCCACCAGTGCCAATTCATCGTGCGGAAGAGCCCGAGGAGTTTCGGCCACTCCACGCCGCGCAGTGCCACCGCCATGAGCGCCACGGTGACGGTGATCCGCAGCACGAGGCCGGCCCACGCCGGCAGCCGCGGCGCGTTGGCCGTGGTGTCGGGAAGGTCGTTTTCAGCCGTCGCCATGCGTCGTCCTCTGCTCGGCACCCTGCCGACCGGCTACCCTACACGATCCCGCCCTCCGGGTCACAGCCGACCGCCGGCCTTTCCGCCCGTCATGCATCCCCTGCTCGAACGCCTGGCCGTGCCGCTCGTCGACGCCGCCGCAGCCGCGTTCCTCTGCATCCTCGGCGCCACCGTGGGCAGCTTCCTCAACGTGGTGGCCCACCGGGGGCCGCGGGGCGAGTCGGTGGTGGCGGGCGGCTCGCGCTGCCCGGCGTGCGGCAGCCCGGTGCGGTGGCACGACAACGTGCCGGTGCTCGGCTGGCTCGTCCTGCGCGGACGGTGCCGAGACTGCCGGGCGCCGATCTCGCCGCGGTATCCGCTCGTGGAGGCGGCGGGGTTCCTGATCGGCGCCGTCGCGGCGGTCGAACTCCTCTCGGGCGGCGGCACGCTGCCCGCGGGGCGGTTCGACGCCGGCCGCACGGGAATCGACGTGCTGCTCGCGCACGCCGATTGGCGGTTTCTGCTCGCCTGCGCCGGGCACGCCCTGCTGCTCGTGCTGCTGCTGGCGTGGTCGCTCGCCGAGGCCGATCGGGTGCGCGTGCCGGCCTGGTGCCTCGCCGCCGCCGCAGGCGCGCTCGCCGGCATCGGCTGCGCCGCAGGGGGGCCGACCGTCGAACCGGGGCGGGCGGCGGGCGCCACGGCGGCGGCGGGCGCCACGGCGGCGGTGATCCTCGGCGCGGCCGTCCCGAATCGCTGGCTGCGGCAGGCGCTCGTGCTGGCGGGCGTGGCGTTCGGCTGGCAGCCGCTCGTGACCACCGTGGCGGTCATGCCGGTGGCGGCGGTGGTGCGGGGGATGGTCGCCGGCGGCGCAGGCGGGCCGTCGTGCCGCGACCTCCTGCTGGCCGCGGCGGTGCAGGTGCTGGCCTGGCGCTGGCTGGACGCCGTGTGGGCCCGCTGACGCAACCGGCCCCGGCGTGCCTTGACCCGTGCTGTAAGATTCCCTCCGGGGGCGCCTCAGGTCTCGCACACGATGACAATCACGCCGCTCACCGATACCCCGCCGCGAATCGCTCCACCCGCGCCGGCTTCCACGGCGGCGGACGAGGGCCTCCTCGAGGGTGCCCGACGGCGGCTCGGGGCGTTTCGCGCGGACCTGCGCCGGCCGGAGGAGCGGCGGGTCTGGGGCGGCATCGCCGCGCTCACGGCGCTGCTCGTCTACAGCTATTGGCCCGGCCTCCTGAACGCCCAGTCGAGCTGGAGCAATCCCCAGTATTCGCACGGCTGGCTCGTGCCGCTGTTCTCCACGGCCCTGCTCTTCTGGTGGCGGACGCCGGTCGGGCCCGTCGCGACGTCGGCCCGGATCGCCGGCCTGGCGCTCATGGCCGCCAGTTTCTGCCTGCGGCTCGCGGCGGCCCGCTATCGGATCGTGACGATCGACATGTACACGTTCGTGCCGGCGCTGGCGGGCGTGTTCCTGCTCATGGGCGGGTGGGGCACGTTCCGCTGGGCGTGGGCGCCGATCGGGTTCCTGATCTTCATGTACCCCCTGCCCGACGAGGCCACCCGCTACCTGCTCGGGCCGCTCCAGACGCTGGCCACCATGGTCAGCACCTACGCCCTGCAGACCCTCGGGCTCGACGCCTTTCGCGAGGGCAACCAGATCATCGTGGGGGAGATGCACCTGGGCGTGGTCGACGCCTGCAGCGGGCTGCGCATGCTCACGATCTTCGTGGCGTTGTCGGTGGCCCTCGTGATGCTCGGCGAGCGGGCCTGGTGGGAGAACCTCGCGATCCTCGCCAGCGCGATCCCGATCGCACTGATCGTCAACTCGATCCGTATCACCGTGACGGGCCTCCTCTACCAGGTGGCCAGTTCGGAGCTGGCCGAAATGGTTTTTCACGATTTGGCGGGCTGGGTGATGATGCCGATGGCGCTCGGAATGCTGTTTCTGCTGCAGCAAATCCTGGCCCATCTGATCGTGACGGAAGACACGACCGTGATGGCACTTGCGCCTCGCCGACAGGGGCCGGAACAGCCCCTGCGACCGCGGCAATCGGCACCCCTCCCGGCCACCGGCGCCGGGTCGGCGGCCGTTCCGGCAAGGCCTGCGGATTGACCCGGGAAAATGGGGTAGATTGACCTGGATGGTTCGGCGGGTGCACTGGGTGCAGGCATGAGCGAATCAACGACCGAGCCGCAGCCCGCGGCGACCGTGGCATCCGCCGGTTCGGCGGGAGGGCTTGCCGTGCGCGAGACGCTCCTCGCACCGCATCTCCCGGCACACGTGCCGCCGCATCCGGCCGACGACCCCCTCGCCGGGGGTCTCGACTACCGCCGCGTCTGGCACGCCTTCCGCCGCCAGTGGCTGCCGGCGGTGACGCTCGGCCTCGTGCTCGCCGTGGCGGGCGCGGTGGCCACGTGGATCTTCCTGCCCCGCGGCTTCGAGGCCGTGGCGTGGCTGCGGATCCGCGACAAGGGGGGCATGCTCGGCTACGGCGGCCGCGACAATTCCGAATACGAGGCCTACCGCAAGACGCAGGTGGCGCTCATTAAGTCGCCGTTCGTGATGACGTCGGCGCTGCGGCGGCCCGGGATCGCCGGCCTGGAGACGATCCGCGACGAGGACGAGGACCCCGTCGGCTGGCTGACGCGGTCGATCCAGGTCACCGCGCCGATGGAGTCGGAGGTGGTGCAGGTGCGGCTGCGCGGCTCGAGCGCCGCCGACGTCGCCAAGATCGTCAACGCCGTGACGAGCTCGTATCTCGAGGACATCGTCAACAAGGAGCGCACCGAGAGCCTCGCCCGGCGCGACGCCCTGGAGAAGAAATACAAGGAGAACGTCGCCGAGATGCGGGAGCAGCGCGAGACCTTCAACACGCTGGCCCGCACGCTCGGCACGGGCAACAGTTCCGAGGTGATGACGCAGCGGGCGCTGCTGCTCGACCACCTGGGCACGCTCCGGGCGCAGCTCTCGCAGACGCAGCGGGATCTCACCGCCATCGACGCCGAGCTCGCCATCCTCGACGCCAAGACGCGGGGCGACATCGCCGAGCAGGACGCGCTGCCGGAGGAGATGGTTGAGGCGGCGCTGATCCGCGACCCGCAGATCCTCGAGCTCGACGGCAAGCTCGCCGACCTCGACGAGGCGATCCTGCTCCAGCAGCAGCGCAGCGCCCGCGGCCCCAACGAGCCGGCCGTGAAGCGGCTCCGGGCCCAGCGGGAGCAGATCGCCGGCCGGATGGCGCAGCGCCGCGACGAGCTCAAGCCCCAGATCGTCTCCCACCTGGCGCTCGAAGCCACCGGGAGGAGGTCCGGGCAGCCGCTGGAAAGCCCCGTGGTGCTCAAGATGCGCCGGGAGATGCTCGCCCAGCAGGTCGGCCAGATCTCCAAGGAGTTCGACAAGATCTCGAAGGAGGTGACGGAGCTCGGCAAGGCCAACGCCGACCTCGAGCACCGCCGCAGCGAGATCGAGCAGCTGCAGAAGGTGACCGACCAGATCGGCATCCAGCTGGAAACGACCTCGCTCGACCTGCAGATGCCCAGCCGCGTGACGCTCATCGAGGAGGCCGGCGTGCCGGAGGGGGACGACCGCCTGTTCCGCCTGATGCTCACGACGCTCGCCGGGGGGGCCGGCCTCGTGCTCGGGGGCGGGCTGATCGTGATGCTCGAATACCTCCGCGACCGGCTGAGTGCGCCGGACGACGTGCCGCGCCGGCTCGGTGTGCGGGTGCTCGGCACGCTGCCGCGGGTGTCGCGGTCGCGACGCGGGGCCGACGACGGCGTGATGGCCGAGAGCGTCGACAGCGTGCGGACGCTCCTCGCCCAGTCGGGCCGTGAGCCGCCGCGCGTGATCCTGGTGACGAGTGCCGTGGAACACGAGGGCAAGACGACGTTCGCGGCCCAGCTGGCGGCGAGCCTGGCCCGCTCCGACAAGCGCACCCTGCTGCTCGACGGAGACCTGCGGCATCCCAACGTGCACCTGGCCCTCGAGCTCGACCTCGGCAGCGGGCTCGCGGAACTGCTGCGCGGCGAGGCCACGGCCGACGAGGTCGTGCAGCCGACGAGCATCGACGGCCTGTTCGCCGTGACGGGTGGCGGCTGCGACTACGCCGCGGTGACCGCCCTCTCGCGGCCCGACCTCGCGAAGGTGATCCGCGGCTACCGCGATTCGTTCGACCACGTGGTGATCGACGCCGGCCCGGCCCTCGCCTTCGCCGACGCCCTTCTCCTCGGCCAGCAGAGCGACGTGGCGATCGTGGCGTCGATGCGCGACTCGAGCCGACTGCCGCTGATCGGGACGGCGATCGAGCGGCTCCGGTCGGTGGGTGTGCGGGTGCCGGGGATCGTCGTCAACGGCTACGACGAGACCCGGCCGCGGCGGCTCTACGAATCGCCGCTGCCGCGCTGACCGGTGCCGGCCCGAGGGTGGGAGAAGATTCGATGAAACTCTCGGTGTCGGGACTGGTGCCCGTCGCGATCGGCAGCCTGCTCGTCGTGGGCGTGACCGCGGTGCAGGGCGTCTGGACGGAACGCTGGAGCGGCCGCAACGTGCGGGCCGAGCTCCAGGAGGCGGCCGGGCGCCTGGAGGCCCGCTTTCCCGGTCGGTTCGGCAGCTGGGAGTTCGCCCAGGAGCTCGCGAGCGACCCCGAGCAGCTCGCCCGCGCCGGGGCGGTGGGGCACATCTCGCGGTCGTTCACCAATCGCGAGACGGGGGCCAGCGTCTCGGCCTTCATCGTCTGCGCCACGCCGCACGACGCCTCGGGGCACACGCCGGACCGCTGCTATCCGGGGGCCGGCTTCGAGATCGCCGAGGCCGAGCACCGGCAGAGCATCCCGCTCGAGGACGGCCGGACGGCCGAAACGTTCACCGGCACCTTCCGCAAGACGGGGCAGACGCTGCGCGTGTTCTGGACCTACGGCATCGACGGCCGCTGGATCGCCCCCCAGATCGCCCGCATCGAGCTGGCAGGCTCGTCGGCCGTCTACAAGCTGTATGCCATCATCGACGAGACCCGCCTCCAGGGAGGCGAGGCCACGGTGATCTGCGGCGACTTTCTCTCGGCGCTGCTCCCCGAGTTCGACGCGGCGATGTTCGACCGCACGCCCGGAGCCGCGGGCTCGGCCGCCGCGTCGCCGACCGGGGCTGACCGGGGCTGACCGGCGCGGTATTCTCAGCCCCGTCGACGGCCTGAGGGCCGGACGGAAGTCGCCAGGAACTCCAGCGTGCCAGCCGCCGCGAACCGCGCCCTGATCACGGGCATCACCGGCCAGGACGGTTCGTATCTGGCCGAACTGCTCCTCGACAAGGGCTACGAGGTGCACGGCCTCGTGCGGCGGTCGAGCACCTTCGGCACGCAGCGGATCGAGCACCTCTACCGCGACATCCACGAGGTGCACCGGCCGCTCGTCCTTCATCACGGCGACATGGCCGACGGCAACGGCCTCGCCCGGCTGATCCGCGAGATCCGGCCGACGGAGGTCTACAACCTCGCCGCCCAGAGCCACGTGCGGGTGAGCTTCGACCAGCCGACCTACACCGCCGACGTCACGGCGGTGGGCACGCTGCGGCTGCTCGAGGCGATCCGTGACTTCCAGGACGCGGTCGGCTCCCGGATCCGCTTCTACCAGGCCTCGAGCTCGGAGATGTTCGGGAAGGTGGTCGAAACGCCGCAGAGGGAGACGACGCCGTTTTATCCCCGCAGCCCCTACGGCGTGGCGAAGCTCTACGCCCATTGGATCACCGTCAACTACCGCGAGAGCTACGGCCTGCACGGTTCGTGCGGCATCCTCTTCAACCACGAGAGCCCGCGCCGCGGCGAGACGTTCGTGACCCGCAAGATCACCCGCGCCGCCAGCCGCATCAGGCTCGGCCTGCAGAAGAAGCTCTACCTCGGCAACCTCGACGCCCTCCGCGACTGGGGCTTCGCCGGCGACTACGTCGAGGCGATGTGGCTGATGCTCCAGCAGGACGAGCCCGACGACTACGTGATCGCGACCGACGAGACCCATTCGGTGCGCGAGTTCTGCGAGAAGACCTTCGGCCGGCTCGACCTCGACTACCGCGACTTCGTGGAGGTCGACCCGCGGTATTTCCGGCCGGCGGAGGTCGACCTGCTCCTCGGCTCTTCCGAGAAGGCCCGCCGGAAGCTCGGCTGGCGGCCGAGGGTGTCGTTCGACGAGCTCGTGGCCCTGATGGTGGAGGCCGACCTGGAACTCGCCCGCAAGGAGCAGGTGCTCCTGGCGGCCGGCCACGACGCGGCCGTGCCCAACCGCTGAGCCCGGCCCGATGACCGACCTCGCTCGAAAGCGGATCGTGGTCACCGGCGGGGCGGGATTCCTCGGCCGCGCCGTCTGCCGGCTGCTCCGCCTCCGCGGCGTGCCCGCGGAGCGGCTCGTCGTGCCGCGCAGGAAGGACTTCGACCTCACCGTGGAGGCCGACGTCGCCCGCCTCTACGACGCGGCCCGGCCCGACGTCGTGATCCATCTGGCGGCCGAGGTGGGGGGCATCGGCGCCAACCTGGCCCAGCCGGGCCGCTTCTTCTTCGCCAACATGGCGATGGGGCTGCACCTCGTGGAGCACGCCCGCCGCCGCGGCCTGGAGAAGTTCGTCCACACAGGCACGGTGTGCGCCTATCCGAAGCACTGCCCGATCCCGTTCCGCGAGGACGACCTCTGGAACGGCTACCCGGAGGAGACGAACGCCCCCTACGGCGTCGCCAAGAAGGCCCTGTTCGTGATGCTCGACGGCTACCGCCGCCAATACGGCCTCGAGAGCGCCGTCGTGGTGCCCGTCAACCTCTACGGCCCCGGCGACAACTTCGACCCCGTCTCGAGCCACGTGATCCCGGCGCTCATCCGCAAGTGCGAGGAGGCGCGGCTGGCGGGCGCCGCCGAGGTCGTCTGCTGGGGCACGGGCTCGGCCACCCGCGAATTCCTCTTCGTCGACGACGCCGCGGAGGGGATCGTGCGGGCGGCCGAACGGATGGACCAACCGGTGCCGATCAACCTCGGGGGCGGCGTCGAGATCGCGATCCGCGACCTCGTCGCGAAGATCGCCAGGGCCTGCGGCTACGCCGGCCGCATCGTCTGGGACGCCTCCAAGCCCGACGGCCAGCCCCGCCGCGCCCTCGACATCTCGCGGGCCCGCACGCTCCTCGGCTGGGAGCCGAAGCAGGACTTCGACTCCGGTCTCGCCGCCACGGTCCAGTGGTGGCGCGAGCAGGCCGGCTCGCGGGCGTCATGACTGCTCGCCACGTCGGCACCTGAGAACGACCCGCGTTCGGAGCCGGCGGGTCATTCCGTGTGCCTACTCGACCGGTTCGAGCGCCCCGTGGCCGAGGATGAACGTGCGGGTGCCGGCCGGGCCGTCGAAGATCACCGTGCCGACCGACCGCGGGCCCGTGCCGCTGATGCCCGAGAGCAGGCCCTCACCGTAGTCGGCGTGTCGCACACGCTGGCCGGCGGTGAACGCGTGGCGAGGTCGGGCAGCTCCTCCGAGCCGGTCGGCGAACTCCGCGGCCGTCTGCAGGGCCAGCGTCCGGGAGGGGCGTTCGCGGGCGACCCGCCACGCTCCGGGAACGGCGCCGTGGTCCGGAGCGTCCTGGGAGATGTCTTCGTCGGCCGGACCGGGCACGAGCTGCGATGCGTCGTCGAGGTCGGGGGTTCCCGCTCGATGCCGCCCGGCGTCGAGGAACGCGCCGACGAAGATGCCTCCCGATGGCGGCGCCTCGGTGCCCGTGACCACGGTCTCGCTGCCGGCCATCTCGGTGAGGAACACGCTGGGCGCCGAGATGCGGCGGGTGCCGCGGTAGTCGCGGATGCGGGCGCAGCTGGCGTGCACCTCGCGCATGCCGCGGGTGATGCCCACGAACACCAGCCGGCGTTCCTCCTCGAGTTGATCGGGGTGGTCGAGGCTGCGCTCGTGCGGCAGGATGCCGTCCTCCAGCGCCACGAGATAGACGACGGGAAACTCGAGCCCCTTGGCCGCGTGGAAGGTCATCAGCGCCACCCGCTCGCTCGCCGGATCCCAGGCGTCGGTATCGGCCACCAGGGCCGTCGTCTCGAGGAACCCGCCGAGCGGGTCGGTCGCGTCGTCGCCGCCGGCGGCTCGGTCGGCCAGGGCGTCGTCGAACTGCTGGGCGGCGGTCAGGAGTTCCTCCACGTTGGCGAGGCGGTCCTCCCCCTCCTCGTCGTGGCCGTCGTCGGCCAGCCAGCGTCGATAGCCCGTCCGCTCGAGCACGGCGTCGAGCAGGGGGGCCACGCCCGGGGTGGCGGCCGCCACGGCCGCGAGCGCGGCGTGGAGGCGGCTGAACTCGCCGCATGCCCTGGCCGCCCGCTTCGCGAGCCCCGGGATCTCGGCGGCCCTCGCGGCGGCCTCGAGCCGGCCGAGGCGGTGATCCTCCGCCCAGGCGGAGAGGAGCTCGAGCGACTGCCGGCCGACGCCGCGTGGGGGCACGTTCACCACCCGGAGGAAGGCGTCGTCGTCGCGCGGGTTGCGCAGCAGCCGCAGCCAGGCCACCACGTCGCGGATCTCGCGCCGCTTGAAGAACTCCAGGCCGCGGACGAGCTGGTAGGGCACGCCGCGGCCGCGGAGCGCCACCTCGAGCGACCGCGACAGGGCGTTGGTGCGGAACAGCACGCAATAGTCGCGCGGCGAGCGGCCGCCCGCGACGCCGGCGGCGATCTCGTCGGCGACGCGGTCGGCCTCGTCGTGGCTCGTCGCGTCGAGCACGATGCGCACCCGCTCGCCGGCCTCCGCCTCGGTCACGAGTCGCTTCGGCTTGCGGCGCGTGTTGTGGGCGATGAGCCGGTCGGCGGTGCCGAGGATGTTGGCCGTGCTGCGGTAGTTGTGCTCGAGCTTCACGACCCGGGCGGAGGGGTAGTCGCGTTCGAACTCGAGGATGTTCCGGATGCTCGCGCCGCGCCAGCCGTAGATGGCCTGGTCGGGGTCGCCGGTCACGGCGAGGTTCGGATGGTCGATCGAGAGGCCGCGCAGGATGTGGTATTGCACCGCGTTGGTGTCCTGGTATTCGTCGACGAGCACGTAGCGGTGGCGGGCGTCGAGGAGGGCGCGGAGCTCGGGGTTGTCGGTGAGCAGCCGGGCCACGTGCACGAGCAGGTCGTCGAAGTCGACGGAGTTCGCGGCCAGGAGGAGCTCCTGGTAGATCGGCCACAGCCGGGCGGCGGCCTCGTCGGCGGGCCGGCCCCAGCGGGGCTCGAACGTCGCAGGCGTGAGGAGGTCGTTCTTGGCGCGGCTGATCGTGGCGGCGATGCGGTCGATCGGCGTGTGGGTGAGCGACAGGCCGAGCGTGCGGGCGGCCCGCTTGAGGACGGCGGACGCGTCGTCGGGGTCGAGGATCGAATAGTCGCTCGAGAGGCCGACGAGCGGAGCGTGCCGGCGCAGGAGGCGGGCTGCGAACCGGTGGAACGTGCCCAGTTCCACGGGCTGCGGCCCGACGAGCTCCGCGACGCGGCGGCGCATCTCGTCGGCGGCCTTGTTCGTGAACGAGAGGGCCACGATCTGGCGGGCGGGGATGCCGAGTGAGATCAGGTGCGCGACGCGGTGGGTGACCACCCGCGTCTTGCCGCTGCCCGGCCCGGCGAGCACGAGGAGCGGCCCGTCCACGTGCGTGGCGGCCTGCCGCTGGGATTCGTTGAGCAGGGCGAGCGAGGGGAGGGACACGCGTGGGGAGTGCTAGCAAGCCAGCGGAACGGCGGTAGTCGGATTCGAAACATTTGGATTATATTCCTCCCCCGATCCGGCGGGTTCGGGCGCGTGCCCGGCCGTCCGGCGCAACCCTGCGTCCTGCACCACACGGAACGTCGCGGAATCGGACCACCTGGGAGGGAACCCCACATGCCACGCATCCCCTACAAGAACCTGACCCAATCGGACGAGATGGCCGAAAAGCTGGAGATGAGTACGGCCGAGATCGGCCTGTCGGTGAGGACCACCAACTGCCTCGAGGAGCGCGGGATCTTCACCGTCCACGATCTGCTCAACTGCACCCGCGCCGACCTGCTCTCGATCTCGAACTTCGGCGAGAAGACGCTCGAGGAGGTCTACAGGTCGCTGGAAAAGATCGGCTTCTTCCGGGCCGCGCGATCGGCCGGGGCCGCGGAAGCGGCGGAAAACCGGCAGGAATCGCTGGCCTGAGCCGCGTTGCGGGCGGGCCGGACGCCGGGTGCGCATAATGCCGGGGAGCGGGCGGGCGGCCCCTTCCCGGCGCCGCGGCGGCCCGGCCCCGAGGAGCCCGTCCGTGAGATTGCCGCGATTCCTGGGCAAGAAGCGCGGGAACCGCCGCACCGGATCGCAGGCCTGGGGATCGTTCGGCGAGGCGCTCTTCTACGCCGCGCTCGTGGCGGCGGGGCTGGCCTTCGCGGCGCTGTTGTGCGCCGGCGGCGTCGATGCCGACACGGCCGGCTCTCCCTGGGCCCGGTGGTGGCTCTGGCTCTTCACGCTGCTCATTCCCGGGGCGCTGCTGGCCTTCGGGGGCGCCGGCCTCGCGCGGTCGATCCGCGCGTGGGGGAAGTCGGAAGAGCGACGGGCCGCGGCGGAGGGGATCGGCGAACTCTTCGACACGCCGGGGCCGGATGCCGCGCCGGCCGCCGACCTGCCCGGCGTGCCCACCTGCGAGGATCTCGTCAATTCCCCTGGCACGATCCTCCGCTACCGGCTGCCACTCGAAAGCCCGGAGGGCTGGACGCTCCTGGGGATCGGGCTGTTCGCGGCACTCTGGAACACGGTGCTCGCGGTGCTCGCCGTCAACGCGGGGGTCGACCTGTGGAGCGGCCGCGTGGAGTGGGTGCTGCTCGCGCTGCTCGTGCCGTTCCTGGCCGTCGGTGCGGGGGGTGCGGCGGTGTTCGTGCGCAGGTTCGTGCTCGCGACCGCCGTGGGCACCACCCAACTGGAGATTTCCGACCATCCGCTGCTGCCTGGCGGCCGCTACGACGTGCTCCTGGCCCAGGGTGGGGCGGGTGCACTCGAGTCGCTCGACCTCGCGCTCGAGATGGAGGAGGTGGCGTCGTTCCGCCAGGGCACCGACACCCGTACCGAACGGGTCGTCGTCTGGCGGGAGCGGGTGAAGGAGTGGAAGGAGGTGGAGATCGCCCCCGGCGTGCGGTTCGAGGCGCACGTCACCATCACGATCCCGGACGACGCGATGCACTCCTTCGCCACCGAACACAACGCCGTGCGCTGGCGGGCGGTGGTGTGCGGCCGGCCGGAGCGGTGGCCGGCCTTCGAGCGCGTGTTTCCGCTGGTCGTGTGCCCCGGTCGGATCGTCTCCGCGGCGGCTCGCGCCGTCGAGGTGCCGGCATGAACGTCGCCGAGGCAGGAGCCGCCGCCGCACCCGTTCCCGCGCCCCGCGTCGGCGTGCAGTTCGACCGGCCCGACCGCCGCTACGCGGCGGAGCAGGAACTCGCCGTCCGCTACGACGTCGCCGGAATCGAGCCGGCGGCGGTGCGGGCGCTCGAGCGGTCGGTCGTGTGGTACACCGAGGGCAAGGGGGAGGAGGATCTCGGCGTCCACCGGTTCGAGCGGCTGGAAGGGGCCGCCCGCCTCGCGGAGGCCCTGCCCGGCGGCACGATCGCCGTGCGCCTGCCAGCGAGCCCGCTTTCCTACGAGGGAGTCGTCGTCAAGATCCGGTGGTGCGTGCGGGTGCGGCTGTTCTTCGCGTCGGGGCGCGACTTCGTCTCCGAGCACGTCTTCGACCTGGGCACCGTCCCGCCGGCCCGCGGCGCCGTGGAGCGGACGGCATGACCGGCACCGCCGGCCGACCGGTCGGCAACCCCTTCTCGACGCGGCACGTGCGGCCGGGCGCGCTGCCGGCGCTCGATTCCCGGGGCCGGCCCCGGGACGTCGCGGCGCTCCTCGCCCGGCTCGACGCCGTCGGCGGGTCGGCCGCGCTCGTGGGGACCCACGGGAGCGGCAAGACGACGCTGCTGCTGCATCTGGCGGCCGCGCTCGAGGCGGGCGGGCGGCGCGTGGAGCGGGTGCGCCTCCGCACCGTGGCCGACTGGGCTCCGCTCGCCGGGGCGGCGTGGCGCTGCGCCCGGGGCGGCACCGTGTGCATCGACAGTTGGGAGCGGCTCGGACGTCTGCCGGCCCTCCTCGTGGCGTGGGCCGCACGGCGCGTGGGCGCGAGGCTGCTCGTCACGGCCCACCGCCCCGGGCCGCTGCCCACGCTCCTCGAGTGCGCGACGTCGCCCGCGCTGGTGACGGCGCTCGTGGCCCGGCTGCCGCGGGGCGACGCCGCCCTCGTGCCGGGTGCGGCCGACGTCGACGCGGTCTTCCGGGCCGCCGCCGGGAACGTGCGCGAGGCCCTGTTCCTCCTCTACGACCGCCACGAGGTCCGCCGCCGCGGCCCTGCGGCACCCGCCGCCGGGGTGCGGTCGTAGCGGTGCTGGCGGCCGTGGCGGTCGTGCCGGGGGCGGACCGAAAATTCATGAATCCCGCGCGGGTTTTTTTCGCGCAGGGGCGGGCCGGCGCAACCTAGGCTTGGGTGACGGTGCGGAAGGCGGACGATCCCCGGTGGTTTCCGGGGCTCGATCCCAGGCACCCGAGTGAAGGAGAGCGCGATGACGATGCGACGTGGAATGCTCCTGCTCTTGCTCGCCGGCGCCGTGTCGGCCCTGCCGCGCGATGCGGGGGCACAGTGCTGCCTCGACGGCCTGTTCGCCGGCTGCGGATCGTGCTTCCGCAAGGCGCCGCCGGCCTACGCCGTGGCGCCGGTGATGGCGCCCGTGCCGGCCCCCGTGCCGGCGCCGCCTCCGCCGGTGATGGTGCCGGTGCAGCAGGTCAGCTACGTGCCCGAGACCACCTACCGCACGCAGTATCAGTGCGTGCCTGTGACGTCGTACAAGCCGTCGTGCGAAATCGACCCCTGCACCGGCTGCCCCCGGGAGTGCATGCAGCAGGTGACGAACTACGTGCAGCAGGCGGTGAACGTGCCGGTGACGCAGTATCGCGCCGTCTACTCGACGAAGTACGTCCAGATGCAGCCCGGCGCCCCGGCGTACGGCGCCCCCGCCTACGGCGTGCCCGCCCCGCCCGCGCCCGCCGCCAGCCAGTTCACCGCCCCGATCCAGACCACGCCCCAGGCCTGGGGCTCGGCGGGGGCCGACATCCCCCAGCAGATGGTTCCCGGCCAGACGAGCATCGCCGCACCGACCCTGCCGCAGGGGTTCGTGCCGCAGGGCGCCGCGCCGCAGGCGACGTTCCAGCAGCAGATCGTGCCGCAGGGCGGCACGTACGCGACGCCGGCCCCCGCACCCGCCCCGCTCCAGCCCACGGCGCCCCCGGCGCTCCAGCCGGCGCCGTCGCTCAAGCCGATCCCCGAACTTCCCCGGTCTGCTCCGGGCCAGACGAATGGCACGGGCGGTGCGGCCCCCGCCCCGCGCACGTTCGCGGCGCCCCCCTCGTCGGTCCCGTACCAGCAGCCGGCGGTGCAGCCGCCGAGCCTCGCGCCCGGCAGTGGCTCGGCCACCGCTCCCGCGACCGGCCCGACGACGATGCCGGTCGTACCCGGCACCGGCCCCGGCGCCGCCACGGGCGCGTTTCCGCGGCTCCTCGAGCCGACGAGCCACACCACGTCGTGGCAGCGTGCCGTCGCCCCGCCCACGTCCTACCCCACCGCCGCCCTTCCAGGCCGGCTGCAGTAGGCCGGAACATCCTCTTTACCCCCGCCGCCGCGTACGATGGTCGGCGTGACCAACGCCGACATCGCCGCCGCCTTCGAGCACGTCGCCGACCTGCTCGAATTCCGGGGTGAAAACGTCTTCCGCGTGCGGGCCTACCGCGCGGCCGCCCGCACGATCGGCGGCCTCGTCGAATCGCTCGCCAGCGTGCGGGCCGACCCCGCCCGGTCGCTGACCGACCTCGAGGGGATCGGCAAGGACCTCGCCGGCAAGATCGGCGAATTGCTCGACACCGGCCGCCTCGCCCTGCTGGCCGACCTCGAGAAGCAGGTGCCGGCCGTGGCGTTCGAATTGATGCGCGTTCCGGGGCTCGGCCCGAAGAAGGCGCAGGCACTCGTGGCGGAACTGCACCTGGAGTCGCTCGACGACCTCGAGCAGGCCTGCCGCGCGGGCCGCGTGGCGGGTCTCAAGGGGTTCGGCGAGAAGACCCAGGCGGCGATTCTCGACAACATCGCCTTCGCAAAGAGCCCCGAGCACGAGCGGCTCCTCTGGAACGAGGCCGACGCGGTCATGCACGCGGTTCTCGCCTGGATGAACGAGTGCCCGGCCGTGCGGCAGATCGCCGGGGCGGGCAGCTGGCGGCGCGGGCGGGAGACCGTCGGCGACCTCGACATCGTGGCCGACGCGGCCGAGCCTCGGGCCGTGATGGACCACCTGGCCGCCTGGAAGGAGACGGCGGCCGTCCTCCTGCGCGGCGACACCAAGACGAGCATCCGCGGCCCGCGCGACCTCCAGATCGACCTCCGGGTGGTCGACGGCGACTCCTTCGGCGCGGCCCTGCAGTATTTCACCGGCTCGAAGGAGCACAACGTGAAGCTGCGGTCGCGGGCCCGCGACCGCGGGCTGTCGATCAACGAGTACGGCGTGTTCCCGCTCGCCGCCGACGCCGCCGACCCGAAGCCGCGCACGCGGAGTCGGGGCGGGGCCACGGAGGAGGACGTGTATCGCGCGGTCGGGCTCCCGTGGATCCCTCCCGAACTGCGGGAGGGGGGTGACGAGATCGGCCTCGCCGAGCGGTCCGCGTTGCCCGTGCTCGTCGAGCTCGGCGACGTGCGCGGCGACCTGCACATGCACACGACGGCCACCGACGGCGAGGACACGCTCGCCGAGATGGTGCGGGCCGCGATCGCGCGCGGCCTGGCCTACGTCGCGATCACCGACCACGGCCAGCGGGTGACGATGGCCCGCGGGCTCGACCGGAAGCGGCTGCTCCGGCAGTGGAGCGAGATCGACAGGCTCAACGAGTCGCTCGCCGCCGAGGGCCCGCCGCCGATCGTGGTGCTCAAGGGGATCGAGGTCGACATGCTCGAGAAGGGCGGTCTCGACCTGCCCGACGACCTGCTCGCCCGGGCCGACTGGGTGGTCGCCAGCCTGCACTACGGCCAAAACCAGCCCCGCGAGCGGATCACCGCCCGGATCCTCGAGGCGATTCGCAACCCGCACGTCTCGGTGATCGGTCACCCGACCGGCCGGCTGATCAACCGCCGGCCCGCCTACGACGTCGACATCGAGGCGGTGATCGAGGCCGCGGCGGAGACCGGCACGTTCCTCGAGATCAACTCCAACCCCTGGCGTCTCGATCTCGACGACCGCCACGCCGCCGCGGCGAAGCGGGCCGGCGTGAGGCTCGTGATCTCGACCGACGCCCACTCGACCCGCGGCCTCGACGTGATGCGCTGCGGCGTGCTCCAGGCCCGCCGTGCCGGCCTCGAAGCCGGGGACGTGGCCAACACCCGCACGCTCGCCCAGCTCGAGAAGTTGATGAAACGGTAGGACAGGCTGAAGCCTGTCCTACGTGG